>ENA-OSIY01001375-OSIY01001375.1-marine-metagenome-genome-assembly--contig:-NODE-1375-length-13071-cov-6.428813_pt1 | contig 13071 bp, 8 predicted proteins | sample MGYA00237884_ERZ534233 | MGnify/ENA primary metagenome ERZ534233 (study PRJEB26412, sample SAMN06343840) | marine metagenome | isolation source: estuarine water | place: USA: Columbia River Estuary... | reverse complement strand
AAGCAGAAGACGGCATACGAGATTTCTGCCTGTCTCGTGGGCTCGGAGATGTGTATAAGAGACAGCTCCAATAGTAACTCCAATAAGAACAAACCCAACCCCAGTTAGAACTCCATTTAATCCTGGACCAGGTTGACCTAGACCACTAGAGCCAGTTGAGACTGTAATAGTTCAACCTGTTCCTACTCCTAACAATCCAACACCAGCACCAATTGAAGTAATAGTTCCAACACCTCCTTCTCCTACAAAACCATTAGAAATTGTTTCTTCGCCAATTCGAACAGAAATTGACGCGGCAGCATCGACATTAGCTAATGATATAGTTAAGCAATTAGTAGAACAAGCTAACCCAACAGTAGGTGGTCGAATATTTACTAGATTTGAACCTATTAATGATGTAGTTGAAAACCAAAAAGTATTTTTAACGACAGGTTTATTTTCAAACACTACTAATGGCGTTTCTACAAACCAAGCTACGATGTCTGTATTATATACAGGGTCAATTCAAAGTGCCGCTTCAAAACAATATTATTACGAAGCTTGGAATAAAAATCCTGCTACAAGTGCAGATGCTGAACCACAATTTTCAATTGCTTATGGGCATAGAAGAGGTTCTGGTTCATCAGCAGCTGGAACATTAAACGATTCGCCTTCTAGAGCTGTATATTCTCAATATAGATTATTGTTACTAAACCCTGAAGATACTCAATTTACTTTTAAAGATGGTACTTCAACAGACGCAATCTTTGCTATTAACTTTAATAGAGCTAGAATTTTAGAAAAAGTAGATCCAGGTAACTGGCAATTGGTTTTAGCACAACTTTCAGGTTCAGCGGTAGCAAATAATGCACATACCGGTTCAAATGTTAAATTAGCAGTAAACCCGTCATTTATTTCATTAATTGATGACTCGGGCGATACTGAACAAGATAATGTTACCACTGTAGGTAGAGTAGTTAATGTAGTTTCTGGTTCAATCACTGCTGGAATTTTCAATCCTTCAGCGCCTCATTATTATGGTTTAGTATATCCAGACATGGGTATTATTATTTTAGACGGTAATAAATTGAATACATCGGCGTCATTTAATATAGTGACAGGCTCAAATATTAATGGAGATAATGCTTGGAAATTATTAACTTCTATCTCTGGCGCAATGACAGTAGATCCACTTAATTATTCATTTCAATCTAGAAATTCAATAGTTAGAACATCAGCTCATTATTTTGTAAGAGTAAAAAATGGAGAATATAATTTTTCAAATAATCCTACTTTTGTTACTGGTTCAGAAGGTACTTTTTCACAACCAACATTCTTAAACGACCCGACAGTGTACATCACTACGGTAGGTATGTATAACGATAGACAGGAATTATTAGCAGTAGGTAAGTTATCTCAACCAATTCAAAAGTCATTCTCAAAAGAATCTTTAATTAAAGTTAGGTTAGATTTCTAAAATTTTATAAAATATACCATTAAGTAGACTCTTTGATATTTATATTAAAGAGTCTATTTTACTATATATGGGAAAACCAGGAGTATTTAAAAAAATAAATGATCAAGATAAAACGATCACGCCATTCAAGGTCAATAGATCTTGGAGTTATACAACTACAGCATCTTTAGAAATAGATGGCATTAGAAGATTAGCAGCTATTAAGCCAAATCCAGCAGTTTATTCTGGAAATAAAGTTACATTAGATTCATGGCAAACTCAAGCTGATTCAGCATCGCTATTAATTAATACTACTTTAGATTCTGAAGCTTCAATGGTTTGGTATAGTTTAAATCATTTATATTATAAAAGAGCAGGAAAGCCGTTTGAAACTTTTGGATATTCAGATCCAGCAGCAATAGAAAGAACTATATTTGACGAAGCCTCTGTTATTTCAATACCACAGACAAAATTCGGAGAATCCATTCAACCAGGATCTGTTATTTTAAATTTCTATAATAATGTGTCTAATACATCAATGTCATTTGTAGATGACGGGCAAGGAAATTTAATTGACACTGAATTAAGTAGTTCTATATCTAACGAATTGTTATATTTAGGATTTAATGCAATGACTTATTCTCCGTTTTGGGAATCAAACCCAACAATTCAATGGTTCTATAGAACAACATACGCAACTGGAGCGATTCAAACCGATACTACTATTCAAGATTTAGAAGTTACTGGTCATAATATTTTAATTGTACCTGCAGACAAAGGCTATGGAGTTATAGGTCATTATGCTGCATATCCTTACGGAAATACAGTATTATTTAATTCTGGCTCATATATACGAATGCCAAATAACGATACTTTAAATTTTAAAAGAAGTGAAGATTTTGCAATTGGAATGTGGATTGGTCATGATAGTACTGTCGGAGCACCAGCTACGTCTAGTATATTAACTAAACGAACTACTGCTAAGAAAAATGTAACTACTAGAAAAGGCGTAAATCAATTAGTTGATTATAATTTACCTATAAGCCAATATCCATACGATATTAGAATATTAAACGGGACTACATTAGAATGCAGAACATCAGATGGATCAACGACAACTTCTATAATCAGTGATTTACCTCCTTATAATGTTAATCATATTCTGTTACAAAAAACGGGGTCTGTATTTGAATTGTATGTTAACGGAGCTTTCCAAAGTGCTGCAGCAATACCTAATGAAAACTTTCACAATGAAGCTGATATATTTATAGGATCATTAGGATTAACAAATAATGGCTATGCTAGTGAAGGATTTAACGGTTCTATTGATGAGGTTATAATGTTTAGTAAAGGATTGTCCCAATCTGAAATTGATCAATTATCATCTATGAATTCTTTAAATTTAATGACTACTAATACAAATGCAGTTGGTAATGTATTTTATGAGCATGGTATGGTAGTTCTTTCAGATCCTAGAACCAAATATACTTCAAATTCATTTAGATTATTCAATGACGCTTTATATAACTATAAAACATTAACACAGCAACCAGGCTGTATTGAAGATTTTTACTTTGAATATAATTCAACAGTAACTTTATATGAGCATGAATATGTATGTAGAGCAAAAGAAGATGAATTTAATTTCACTTCTAATTCTACTATACGACAAAACAATGACGAAAATTCAGAAATACCTAAAGATTTTGTATCTAATGAAAATTTCGCTCCTTATATAACGACAGTTGGGTTATATGACAAATACGGTAGGTTATTAGCAATAGGAAAATTAGGAACTCCAATTCACAAACGAGACGACGTTGACCTTAACTTAATTGTTAGGTTTGATATGTAATTAAATAAATGTTATGGCAAAAAGAAAACCCGCATACAGCGTTAAAGCAGTAGCAGCAAAATATGGATTCAGAAGTGGTTTAGAAATGACTATTGACGAATCTTTGAAATCAAGGGGAGTAGACGGAGAATACGAAAAGCATATTATTCAATATACTAAACCTGAGACACACCACAAATATCACCCTGACTTTAAATTGCCTAATGGCATTTTTGTTGAAACAAAGGGTAGATTTTTAACTGACGATAGAAAGAAGCATTTGCTTATTAAGTCACAAAATCCACATTTAGATATTAGGTTTTTATTTCAAAATTCTAAAACTAAAATATCCAAAGCATCTAAAACTACTTATGCAGATTGGTGTATTAAACATGGATTTACATTCGCAGATAAAGAAATTCCAGATGATTGGCTAATTTAATTTTGAAAATACGAAAGATTATTATATATTAGTCTTGATGGTAAATACAAAGTTAATTCATTTAATAGATTCGGTTTTAGGAAAGGGTAAAGTTACTAATAAAGGTAATCAAGCTCACTCCTGTCCGTTTTGTCACTCTACTAGAAGAAAACTAGAAGTGCAAACAGTAACCAATGATAAAGGAGAAAATCCATGGCATTGTTGGGTTTGTAATAAGTCTGGAAAAAAGATATCTACGCTATTTAAAGCACTGAACGTAAGTCGTGATAAGATAGCAGAATTGTATAAGCTACTTAACACCCAACCCAAATATAGCTCATCTACAAACTCCGCTTATACAGCATCTACGGCACCTCTAGACCTGCCTAAAGAGTATATTCCTTTATATAAACATTCTGAGACGACAGAGTATAAAAATGCTATACATTACTTAAGAGCCAAGCGAAAAATAACTCTTTCTGAAATAGTAAAATATGGCATTGGATATTGTGAGTCTGGCGAATATGCTAAAAAAATAATTATTCCTTCTTACGATACTCAAGGTAAATTAAATTATTTTGTAGGAAGAGCTTATTATGATGTAGACTTTAAACATAAGAATCCGGATGTATCTAAAGATTGTGTTGGATTTGAATTGTTTATAAACTGGGCACTTCCATTAGTTTTAGTAGAAGGCTCATTTGATGCAATTGCAGTTAGACGAAATGCAATACCATTATTTGGAAAGACAATATCAGAAGACTTACGTAAGAAAATTATTGAAAATAAAGTAAGTCAGTTGTATATTTGTTTAGATAAAGACGCTCAAAAGCAAGCATTACAACATGCAGAATATTTCATGAATAATGGAGTTCAAGTTTATTTTGTAGATTTACAAGAAAAAGATCCTGCTGAAATAGGATTTGAAAATATGTGTGGTTTGATAAAACAAACTCCGCCCCTAACCTTTGAAAAATTCATTGAATATAAATTATTCGGATAAATGTATATAGAAAATTTAGTTACTAGTATAGATAAGATAGATAAAATATATCACATAGCTGATATTCACATTAGAAATCTTAAACGACATGATGAGTATTTAACAGTATTTAATAGAACTGTAGATGCGATTAAATCAACGATAGGCCCAAATGATATTATCTTTTTAGGAGGAGATATCGTGCATGCAAAAACAGATATGACGCCTGAATTAGTTCAATCAGTTCAAGAGTTTCTTAAGATGTTTGCTGATTTAGGCCCTACAATATTAATTACAGGAAACCACGATTGTAATCTAAATAATAAATCTAGATTAGATGCTCTTACTCCTATTGTAAATGCACTGCAACATCCTAATTTATATTATTTAAAAGAGTCTGGAGTTTACAAATTAGCTGATAAACATTTTACAGTAATGTCAGTTTTTGATAAACCTAAAGATTTTATTAAAGCAGATGAATTTGAAGGAGATTTTAAAATTGCACTGCATCACGGAGCAGTAAATAATGCTTTAACTGATATAGGATTTAGATTGGTAAATGACCACGTTGATATTGATACATTTAAAGGGTATGATTTAACACTTTTAGGAGATATTCACAAACCTAATCAATTCCTAAATGAAGAAAAAACTATTGCATATCCAGGTTCACTTATTCAACAAAATTATGCAGAAGCTTTAATTCATGGAATGTTAGTTTGGGATACAAATACATCTCAAGCAGAATTTATAGAAATTGACAATGATATTTGTTATTATACTTTAGAAGTTAATGACAGTGAGTATGAGCCAATTCCAAATTCATTAGCAGATAAATCTATTAGATTAAGAATTAAGTCTCAGAATACAGAATCAGCAGATTTAAAATCTATTATTGGAAGTATAAAATCTAAATTTAATGTAGAAGAATATACAGTACAAAAAATTACTGATTTAACTCAAAACAAATCTAGGGTACAAAAAATTAATATAGGAGATGTAAGAGATGTAGAATATCAAAATACATTAATTACTAAATATTTAGAAAATAAATTTACTTTAGAAGATGATGTTTTAGACGGAGTTCGTCATGTTAATAGAACTGTAAATTCAGGATTACCTACATTGGAAATAAATCGTAATGTATCTTGGATTCCTAAAAGCTTTGAGTTTGCTAATATGTTTAGTTATGGAAAAGGCAACTCTATAGATTTTACTAATATGAAAGGAGTGTATGGGTTATTTGCTCCTAACGCTGCAGGTAAATCTACATTGTTAGATGCTATTACATATTGTATATTTGACAAATGTGGAAGAACTTCAAAGGCAGTAGCTGTATTAAATAATAGATCTGCTTCATTTACTTGTAAATTTAATTTTGAATTAGATGGTAAAAATTATTTTATCGAAAAGATAGGAACAAGAGGAAGAGGTAACCATGTTAGAGTTGATGTTAATTTTTATTCTGTAGATGATTTAGGACAAATAACTTCATTGAATGGAAAAGAGCGAAGTGAAACTAACGACCACATTAGAGGCTTGTTAGGAACCTATGAAGATTTTGTGCTAACTGCATTGTCAGTACAAAATAACAATTCAGGGTTTATTGATATGGCTCAAAAAGATAGAAAGGATTTACTAGCTCAATTCTTGGATATTAATATCTTTGAAGATTTATATAGAATTGCTAACGATGATATTAAAGAAGTTGCTACGCTAGTAAAGGAATATCAACGTCAAGACTTTGGTTCGCAGCTAGCACAAGCAGTTAATGACATTGAGGCATACACAAAAGAGCATAAAGATTATCAAATAGACAAAAGCGAATTAGAAGATAAAATAGAAAAGCTAAATCAAGAAATTCTATTGTTAACTTCGAGATTAGTTCCTGTCGATACTTCAATTGCAAACAAAGACAGATTAGATGAACTAAAATTTCAAGCTACTTCATTCTTAACTCAATTAGAAAAAGATGCTATGAAAAAGCAATCTGAATTAAGTGAGTGTAAAGAGTTGTTAAGTGAATTACGAGAAAGTATAAAATCATTTAATATTTCTAAAATTCAAGCTCGTATTGATGTTTTAGATGGGTTGCATAGCACAGAAAAAAATCTTCATGGTAATGTAGAAAAGCTTAAGGCTGAAGTCGGTCATAAGTTAGACAAAATGAAAAAACTTGATGATTTAAAGTATGATGAAAATTGTTCATTTTGTATGGATAATGTTTTTGTTAAAGACGCGATTGCTACAAAAGCTTCAATTGAGGAAGATAAAAAACATGCACAAACTATTATAAATGATTTGCAAGTTATTAAAGATAAAATAACTCAGTTAAAACCTTCTATTCAAGAAAAAGAAGATTATAATAAATTAAATCAAGATATTCATAAAAAAGAATCGTTAAAATCTTCAATTGAATCTGATTTACATCAAATAGAATCAAAGCATCATCAAGGAGTTTCTAGATTAGGGGAAGTTGAAACTAAAATTGCTGGATATTATAAACAAGAAGCAGTTATCAAAGAAAACTTGAATATAAATGGTCAGATAGATTCTTTAAACAATAAGGTGTCTAATTTAAAAGATGAATTAAGTATACTTAATGATGATATTTTAACGTGTCATTCAAAATTATTGTTATCTGACAAATTAAAAGAGAAAGCTGAAGAGTCTATTGCTAAATTAAAAGACTTAGCGCAGCAGTATAAATTTTATCAATACTATTTAGAGGCTGTTAATAGAGACGGAATACCTTACGATTTAATTACTTCAGCAGTTCCATATATCGAGCAAGAAATAAATAATATTTTAAGTCAATTGGTTGAATTTAGTTTGATGTTAGAAATGGATGGTAAAAATATTAATTGTTACATTGTATATGATGAAGACAACTTTTGGCCAATTGAATTAACTTCTGGAATGGAAAAGTTTGTTTCTTCATTAGCAATTAGAACTGCATTGATAAATGTGTCTTCATTGCCAAGACCAAATTTCTTAGCTATTGATGAAGGCTTTGGAGTTTTAGATTCAGACAACTTAAACTCAATGTTCAATTTATTTGATTATTTAAAAACTCAGTTCTCATTTATGTTGGTAATATCACATATTGACTCTATGCGAGATGTAGTAGACAAATTAATTGAAATTACTAAAATAAACGGAAGCTCAAAAATATCTTATAATTAACTGTTTTAGATATTTATTTTAAATAGATATCTATAAAAATGGCTAAAAAAGAAGTTATATATCAAGGCCTTAGCGACCTTAATGTATTAATAGATGATACGACAGCAAATTCTCCTGATTATTTTAGAGTAACTAATTTACCGGGAGAATTTACTGCGGGTATTAATATTTTTAAATTCAAAGGAAACCCTGCTTTATTTCCTGAAGGGTCTTCTGTTTATATTGAAGTTTTAGATGCTAATGGACTTCCAGTTTATTACGAAATTGGATTAGATTTAGAGTCTCAAGAACAGTCTGCTATTATCTCAGTTTATATTAATGAAGATACCGTACCTGGTAACGGGTCAATAACAATTTGTGGTCAAGCAAATCAATCTTCTTCAGGGCAAATATTAGATCCTTCTGAAATTAATGTAAGATGGTCTACACCTGTTTATATTGACATTTCAAAACGAAATGTAGACGATATTATATTTGACGCATTACCTGAAGTTACAATTACCGCTACTACTGGGTCATATACTAATTTAGGTTATCCTAGTAATACTAGAACATACACAGACCAATGGAATAATACTCAATATGTTTATAGAAACGGAGAAGCAATATTATATACAGGTTCACTTTCACCCCTAGGATTTCCAGAAACTGCTACTAATACACAAATAACAATATATTATGGAGATATTCAAGATGCTAATCAGCGAACTAATGAAGAAATTAGCACTCTTGCAGAGTTTACTTCAAGTATATCGTCATACTCAGGAAGTGGTATTGCGTACTTATCAGATCCAATTATATTTCCAATAAATAATAGTTCAGAACAGCATATTGTTCAATCTGCATTTGTTATTGATACATATGTGGTATATGAGCAATCAGCTTCACTAGCATCACAGACTACTGAAAATACGCATAACATAGCAGTTGTTCAATTTTCAGGATTGCAACCTCAGATAGGAGAAATAGCTAAAATAAGATCTTATTATAAATCTGCAGGTGTACAAGAATACATTTTTTCTAATGAAACAGATATATCTGATTTAGCAGATGAATTTGGATTTACTGCAAATACAGTAACTGCTTCTTTTGCATTGCCGACTATACATAGAAATGATAGATTTGATTTTAAATTTGAATTTATCAATCCTTCAGGATATGTTTCAAAGCAAGTGCTTGAATATAGAGATGTATTATTTCAAGGAGGAAATACTTACATAGGCGGTGATGATAACTTAATTACTGGTTCACTTTACGTTGCTGGAGCGACAGGAACAGGAGTTCATATTTCAGGAAAAGGAAATGCTGCAATGATTCGCAGTATAGGATATGAAGGATTTACTAAAGCATCATTACCAGGTGGTAAAGGAGGTTTTGTAATTTATTCAGGTTCAGTTCAGCCGCTATTAAACGCTACTGAAAATTATTCCGGAGTAGGTATAGAGTTATTTGCAAACACCGCATCATATTTCAAATATACAACTTCAGGTTCTGGTTTATTAGATATTAGAACAGACTCTTTCTTTTTAGGAAGTGCAAATCAATTCATATCGGGCGCAAATGGAAATATTGAAATATCATCTTCTAATTTTCATTTAGATGTTGACGGAGACGTTGATATGTCAGGAGATATTAATGCAATAAATGGAGTTTTTCAAAATGTATCAATTACAGGAAATGTTATAACAGGTTCAGGTACTGCATTCACAAAAGTGGTCGATGGCCCAGGCTCAGGATCAAGTGGAGCATTTTTATTAGAATCTTGGTTTACTTCTTCATTTGTAAGAAACCGAGCATCAGGAAATTCGGTCGCGGCATTAGAAACTAAATTTGCAACAGGTAATACATTTAATTATGGAATTTTTGGATGGACGGCATCTGTTAATTTAGTTAATTCAATAACAGCGTCTTCAAATCCGCTAGGTACTGGATATAATGTAGCTGCAGCAAACTATTACGCCCGCGGAGTGACAGGAGGAGATGGAGGCTGGGAAAGCACGTATGTAAACCCAGGCCCTCCGCCAGGATTTAAAAAATGGAAAGACGAAGTTGCATTTAATACATATAATCCTACATACGGTCCGGAGTATAATAGCTATGGTAATGAAATGACTACTAGCTATTTACTCGGTACAGGTACAAATTTTGTGCCGACAGTCGATCAAATTATATTTTTATCGCCTCAAGTTTCTCAAACACCATTTAGTATAACTAGTAGTTTAATCGTAATTCCTTCTGCTTCATTAGGCTCAGCGCCTGATTCAGTATTTGGGTTTTTGAAAAATAACTATGATCCTATAGGATTGCAATTTGCAATGAGAATGCAATCAGGCTCAGTAGGAGGGCTAGCTTCCCCAAATAGTAAGTGGCAATCTACTGCAATATTTAAAACGTTTTATATTCAATGTGAAATACAAGATGCGTCAAACAACATCGTTTCTAGAGAAAGACGATATGTATATGGAGCGGATGATTGGCAAATATTTAATATACCAATAACGCCGACTTTAAACGCTGAATTTTCAGGAGGTTCAACAATCGTTAAAGATAGATTTAAAATTATTATTTCATGGAGCCATAGTGGCGCTTCTCCCACTTTTGGTAAGCCAGCATTTATAACGATAACTAATTTAGTAGCTATTTCTGAATTGCGATTAGTACAATATCCGAAAACCTTAGGATTAAGGACAGACTCGGTACAATTTGCAGACAGTTACTTTTCAAATGGCGATTCAGGAACACAGCATTATGGATATATATATCCAACACTTGACAGTTCATTTGATCTAGGAACTGAAAATAATCAATGGAAAACTTTATATGCAAATACTTCTAGTTTAGGTAAAATAAAACTAACGGATGGAATAGTTAATCCAAAAGCAACTTTTGATTTTGAGACGCCTGACTCTTTAATTGTATATGACGGAAGAAGTGCGTTTAAATCACTAGATTCTGGATATTATCCTGCATTGCAAGTCGACTATAATGGGAATGTTTCAATATATAACGATGCTAACGTTGGAGTGAACCCATACGTTTATCACGTATATCCACGCGCAGCACTAAACATATCAGGAACTATAATATTTCAACCTCCAGGTCCAAGCAGTGGAAATGTAAATGAATTTTCCGGAGAAGAATGGCCATTTGGTGACACATCTGAAAATCCATACAATACACATTTAGGTGACATATTCTTTATGACTAAAAGTACGGCTGGCATTTCAGGCAATTTTGCTCAAAATTGGAATTTAGCATCTGCAGCAAATGTCGCGTCTGGCTCTGGTATGTTAAGTTTAGGAATACAAGAAAACTATTCATATCCAGGCGGCCAGATGGTTCGCTACGGTATAAGAGGTCAAGCTCAATTTTCTGGAAGTCATTATCGAGCTCTTAATTCAGCCTCTGGAGTATTTCCTGGAGATAAATTATATTTGTCAACAACTCCTGGAAAATTTCAAACATGGGCTCCGACAGGTAGCGGCGAAGTTATAAGAATTATAGGATATTGCACAAATTATATTAATGCCCAATGGCAAAGTGGCAGTATTTATTTCGCACCTGAAACTTCATGGATTGAAAATGTATAAAATATGAGAGAATATATTAATTTAATGAATGTATATCCAAATAAATTTGAGTTTGGAAATTATGTAGTTTTTTATCAATTAGCATCGTATAATTACATAGACAGAAAAATTTTAAACTTTTACAATTATTCTAATGATTTTGTACAAGAGCCAGCAGTATGTCTATCTAATAGATCAAATGAATGTATAATGTCTAGCAATTTATTTGAAAGATTAACATATCAAAATTTTATTGATACTGCAAAGGGAGATGTACTTATTTTTGGCTTAGGTTTAGGATTAATTATACTTCCATTATTAGAAGATAGTGAAATTACAAGTATCACGGTAATTGATAACAGTGTAGATATTATTGACAATATAGGTCCTATAATTAAAAATTACGACGTTAATAATAAATTAACAATTATTCTAGGAGATGTATTTACTTATTATCAACAATTAAGTGAAATAAAATTTGATATAATGTTTTTTGATCATCGTAGTATTGCAAGTAACACGATACGAGATGATATGAAAGCATTAAAAGAATTATATAAAAATAATATTAAAGAAACAGGTCAAATCATGTATTGGTGCGAAGATCTTTTTACTAACGGAATAATTAATTAATACAATATGCCAATATATTCATATAAATTCTCAGGTCGCGAAGTTTTAGGTGCTAATTCTGGAAGTGTAGTTATTCCAGGCACGCTACGCGTTGAAGGTGCTGTAACATTTCCAAATTCATCTCTAGGAGTAACAGGGTCAGTAACAGCAACTACCGGATTTATTAAACCCGGAGCAGGTTCACAATATCTGCTAGCAGATGGTACTACAACTGCTGGAACAGGTGGTTCTGCTTTTCCATATATAGGAGCTGCGGAAATAACTGGTTCACTTAATGTAAGTGGTTCTATAACAGGTTCTTTACAAGGCACTGCGTCATTTGCAGTATCAGCATCATGGGCACCTGGAAGTTCTGGAGTGACAGGAGGAACCACAAATTACATTCCACTTTGGACCGGTATCTCAGGACTTTCTACTAGCGCACTTTTTCAATTAAGTTCTAATGTCGGTATAGGAACGACAAATCCAACTCAAAAATTAGAAGTTAATGGATATGTGTTAGCTGACAGATATTATCCTAAAAATTCAAATGCAACATATATAGATGGAGATACTGGAGGAACTACTGTAGCAGGAACTGGTTATTTTTATGTTAATACTTCAGGCGGAGCTTATTTTCAAAATATTACAAGATTCAGAGGCGCGGTAATTAACGATACTGGTACATATTTAAACATTCAAGGAGGAACTTCAGGGCATACTTACTTTTCAGGTAATGTAGGAATTGGTAAAACAGTGCCTTCAGAAAGTTTAGATGTTGTAGGAATAGTTAGATCTATATATTCAGGAGATCCAGGAGCTGGTTCAATAACTTCAAAAATTCTATCTTACACTCCATCTCCATATGGACTTATATTTAGAGGTTATGGCTCGGGAGTTCATTCTATTCAATCTCAAAGAGAATCTAATGACGCTGAAATATACGGATTATCATTACAGCCTGTCTCTTATACACATCTCCGAGCCCACGAGACAGGCAGAAATCTCGTATGCCGTCTTCTGCTTGAAAAA
>ENA-OSIY01001374-OSIY01001374.1-marine-metagenome-genome-assembly--contig:-NODE-1374-length-13078-cov-10.258672_pt1 | contig 13078 bp, 30 predicted proteins | sample MGYA00237884_ERZ534233 | MGnify/ENA primary metagenome ERZ534233 (study PRJEB26412, sample SAMN06343840) | marine metagenome | isolation source: estuarine water | place: USA: Columbia River Estuary... | reverse complement strand
AATATATTTTGTGCATCTACCTGTAAAAGATAGGTGTGTTCCTGATTAGCCATTAATGATGCTGTCATTCTTCCAAACCCAGTACCAAGAGAGCCCTTAAATTTAACCTCTAAACAGTTTACATTTGGTTGATCAAATACAGGATCAGAGACAAAATCTCTTTGATCTATGACCATATTGGTTATGCCAAAATACAAAAGTTCTGGATTGTCCGCATTAGAAATTGCGCTTTTGATGGTTTGTGCTAAGAACTCTTCTTTACAGGACGCTATTGATATAAATATTGTTTCCATATTATATACTATCTCTTAATTCGTTTGCTTTTTTATAGATATCATCATCTAATGAGTATCGCAAGTTTGAATTATCTATTATGTTTTCTTTACTACAAAGTCTAAAAAAAATCATCTTAACATATTCATTTTCATTAAAGGTTTTGTGTGGTCTCCAATGAATATTTTTGTTAGGATTAAAAACAAGTGCTGAGTTATCTTCAATTTTATATATTTTAGTGTCAAGGCCAATATCCCAAGAAGTATTTGAAGATAGTTGATAGTTTATTATAACCTCTGAAAGATCGCCATCAAAATGTGGAGGAAGATTTGGAGTTCCATAATTTTTATTGTATTCCACATATGTCATAGCCGATACTGATAGTTCTTTTAAAGAAATATTTTTTGCAATATTAAATAATTTTTTATTCAACTCCTCTGGTGTCTTAAAACTAGACTGAAGCCTGCCTAAAGATTTAGATATGGTGCAATTTTCTTGACCATTGTCTGTATCATAAATATAAGTTCCATTATCATTAATAGGAATAACTATACTATTAATCAAAATATAAAGTAACTTTAGTTCTTGGCTAGAAAATAAATCATTAACTTTATGGACACTCATTATTTTATTATATCATCAATATGACTTGACACAATATCTTTGAAGGGTGTATACTTAATGTATGAGCATAGACGAAATGACATTAAGAGAAGAAATAGCAAGGGCTATTGAAGCCATACCGACAGAATCCTCCATTACCAATGCACTTGGAATGCGTATTCTTGCTGCCAAAATAGCAAGAGGAGAAGACAACTACATGACTGAGTTTTTTAATAGACAGGAGGAGTATAAATGATTAGTGCACTATTCTTAATTCCAGCAGTTATTATTGGCTACATTGCATGCTATATTATTATGACATACAAGGTTGATCAAGATTAAGCCGACAGCCCACATATATGATGTAGATGGAACCCTTGCTAATGTAGATCCCTATCTGCACCATGTTCGTGGCTCTAATAGGGACTACAATGCTTTTCATGAGGCTTCTATTGATGCCCTGCCAAATTTTGAAGTAGTAGAAATGTTAAATCAATCTTTCTTTGATCAAAGGCATATAATTATTGTTACCTCAAGAAAAGAAACTTGGCGTGGGCTAACCTCTTCTTGGCTTGCCAAAAATGACATTGGCCACCACGCATTATATATGCGTAGCGATGACGATAATAGACCAGACTATGAAGTTAAAAAAGATATCTTACTTAAGATTAATAATCATTGGAATGTTATTCATGCCGTAGATGACAACCCAAATGTCATTAGGCTGTGGGAAGAGTATGGAATCCCTACTACCAAGATTGGTACTTGGGACGGCAACAAGTCTTGACTCAACCACTGGATTATGGTATGATTAGTTTATGAGCAAACGAGTTAAGAAGATTTATAAGTGCGTTGAGTGTGAGACCATGATTACCATTGTAACAAAGGTTCACGAATTACCAGAATCAATCATTTGTCCTTGTGACAAAGTAGCAGAAAGCCAGTGATCTAATTGAAAAAATCTAATAATAAAGTGTCTCAGCATAAAATTAAAAGAGCCACTAAGAATAAAAAAAGAATACAGGCTAAACCATACCTATCAAAGTTTGAGCAGCAACAAAAAAGGATCAGAGAAGAAATTATTCTTGGATCATTACGCTCAGTGTCCAACTAGAACTGGAGATAATAGTGGTAGATCAAGACGAGTTAAATAATATATCAAAAGAACTAAAAGGTTATATTATTAAACAACATATGAAAACATATTATTACTCTGCTGTTGCAGTAGGATCTTTTATTATTGGAATGCTTATTGGTATATTAGTAAGTTAAAATCATTGAACCAGTAGTCAAATTGGAGGAAATATGAATAATATAAATGTACCAGATGAGTGGCCAAAACATAAGAAGATTAAGTTTCTTGTTATCTGTGCTGCTTTATTGGTATTATTTCTTTTGTTTAATATATAAATCGGCTATGCACCAGTAGCCAAGTTGGTTAAGGCACCGAACTCATAATTCGGCTATCGTAGGTTCAAGTCCTACCTGGTGTACAAGGCGAGTGTTGCATAATGGTAGTGCATCATCCTTCCAAGTTGATTGTGCCAGTTCGATTCTGGTCACTCGCTCCAGACCTCCATAGTTCAGTGGATAGAACGTTGGACTTCTAAGCCAAGCGTCGCAGGTTCGATTCCTGCTGGGGGTACAGAAACAAAACTGTGGTATTATTAGTATATGGAAAAAATATACTTAGATGAAGACAAAAAGATATGGATCATTGAAGACTTTCTTACTAAAGAAGAGTTGGCCTGGTTTAAAGAACAAACTGATGACTCAAATGGATGGTATCCAACAATGAGATCTCCATATAAAAATATTTTAAATAAATTTTTAGAAATCATTCCTGAATACGATGAAAAAGGAAACATTGTTTTTCCTCACAAAGATTCAAAATCAATTGATCTTCCAGTATTCTATAATCCCAATGGCGTCTGGGATAGGCTTGATTCTGTTCTGCCACCAACTTATAAAAGACATTCAACACTACAATCCTTTAAATATATGACCGATGAAGAAATTGCAGCAAATGCAAACCTAGACACTTTAAATGAATATAGAGTAAAAATAGAAGATATTGATTTTGCAATGTATTGGCACCAAGATCCTGGACCAGAAGACAATATTGTTGCCTCATTTAGTCTTTACCTTAACGATGACTTTGAAGGTGGTGAGTTGGAGTTTGGGAATGTTCCAATTAAGATAAAGCCAAAGGCTGGCATGCTGGCTGTAATTCCTGGAGGAGACAAGTACAAGCATAAAGTCAATAAGGTTCTTGGCCCTAACTCAAGACATACCCTGTATGGAAATTCCTTTATAAACGTAGACCTTGCACCAGTAAGCACGGGAGACGACTGCTAAAAAAGGTGTTATAATAAGTACATGAAATCTATATATGACATCGAAATGGAATCAGCCGAAGGCCTTCCAAACTTCCTTCAACAGTTTAAAGGAAAAACAGTTATGCTTATTAACACAACAGTTGGTTGTGGTAACGCTGGTCAAATGGAGTCCATCCAATGGATTCAAGAAGACCTAGCAGGAGAAGACTTCTCTGTTGTAGCAATCCCTACTAATGACTTTTGTGGTCCAAGTATCACAAAGGGTAAATGGTCTAAGGGTATTGAAAAAGGTCTAGACTCTAAGATGTATGGTGAAGATGTATATGGTGTTACATTCCCATTTTCCGAAATGATTGTTTCTAATCCCGCAGAAATTCCATTGGAAGCCCCATGGCTTGGACAAGGTCCAGGACTTAATGGAAACGGTCAACCATTTGGAGAAAGACACGAACTTTATTTAGAGATCTCTGAGCAGATTGCAGCATTGGCTGCAGACAAAAGAGAAAAGGGCTTAGTCGAAAAAACAGACTATGAGTCACGCTACTTAAACGAGCATGATGGTGGTTCTATGATGAACTGTAACTTTGAAAAGTATCTCATTGATAAGGATGGCTATGTAGTTAAGCATTATCCCTGCACAACATTGAACTGGGATGTAGAGCGTACTCTTAAGGCAGACCTTATAGCAAAAGGACAAGATCCAAAAATGGGTCCTGACAGATCTGAAGATATCTTTAATGAAGAAAATGCCGTTATTCGTGACCATATTGAAAGACTTATGGCTGGCGAAAGATCACGCATTAATCCTAATCTAGTTCTATCTAACTAACAGAAAGCAGAGCACTCATATGAGTATATATGATTTGTCATTTGTTGATAACAATGGTAATGAAATAAAACTGGAAAGTTTTAAAGAAAAAAATATATTAATTGTAAACACTGCAACCTTTTGTGGTTCAACTCCTCAGTATGCTGATCTACAGAAAGCCCAGAATGACTCGTTAGTTGTAATTGGGTTTCCATGTAATCAGTTTGGCAATCAAGAGCCAGGGACAAACGAAGAAATAAAAGATTTTTGTACCAACATTTACAACGTAACTTTCCCAATGTCTGAAAAGATTGAGGTAAATGGTCCAAATGCTCACCCAATATATAAGCACTGCAAAGATCAGGCCAAAGGCGGTAAAGATATCGACTGGAACTTTGAAAAATTTTTAGTTTTAACTGATGGATCAATCACTTACTATCCTACTTCTTATCAAGTTTCAAATCTTGCCGTGGTATAATTATATTGTGACAATATAGTTGTTATATTTGTGTCGGGAAACATTCATATAGCGTGTTGCAACACTATATTGTCCTTAAATTTATAAAGAAAAGGTATAATTGTTTAATGAGTTTTAATGCAGATGGTTCAAGGAAGCCCCACTCTTTTGATCAAACAGAAGAAGATGTTATATTGACAGTTCGCACCCTTGCTCCAACTAAATGGCTACTCATTGACAGAGAAACTGGACAAATGTATCAAGGAAGTCCTAATGGTCATTGGGATAGGTTTGAACCAAAGATTAAATAGTTTTAGTTACTGGCTTATGTTTTACTTCGTATGGTGCAATCTTAGACTTAATGCGACCATCTTTATATAATCTAACAATCCAACCATCTTTAATCTGCATTGGATTAAAAGCATGAGATTTCTTTTTAGGCATTAATTTTTACAACCTTACTTATGTCATTTAAAAATTCTGATTCTTTATAATTTTCATACATAGCCTTATCATGGTCAGCCAAAACCCAGGACTCGTGATATGTACTATCTTCAGAAGATTTTTGTCTCACTGGATGCATATGCTCAATAATTACATCTTCAAAATAATGTATTGAATTTATTGCATTTCCAAGGTCTAGCCAGAAATTATCTAAATATAAATGTTTTAATACTGGAGGAGCCATATAGCCAAGAGACTTTACAATTTCTGAAGATACAACTATTGCTGTTGGCAAAAATTCTTTTTGTATTAAATCATTACCATACGAAAATCCTGGCTTAGTTTTTAATGGATCTGAAAGTATTTTGTCCCAACCATGCGTTCTTGGCCTATGATCATCACCCATAAAACACAAGAATTTATATTTGTCTGCGTACTTATTTGCAATTAAGTTTAATGTTCCGTTCATCATAACCCTTGCATTTCTTTCATAGATAACACCAGAAACATATTCGTATGCAGATATGTCATCATCATCTAATCCAAAGCAAATATCAATATCTAATGATTGGTCAAACAAGCATTGTGTTATATCTGCAACGCTTTCTGGTCTATTCCTTGAAGGAATAATAACTAACATATCGGGCATTACTTTACCATTCTAAATGGAGAATCAATCCAACTATCTGATTTAGCAACTGGGATACAGTTTGGAACTGGCTTACCGTCTGCTCCTGGCTTCATTCCTCGCTGTACATATCCATCCCAACAAGGTGCTTGCTTATTTACATTACCGCAGCAATCCGATTTCATCTCTCCAGCCTGACACTGTGGGCACTGCTCACAAGTTACATTTAATTCTTTACACATTGGACAGCCACAGCCTTCGTATGCTTTACCAATTGATGAGTCGTACATTGCCATAGTAACCTCTGAATCCATTGAGTGATTATCAATATCTGCTTTTTCAGCATCCTTGTACATCATGCCAATACTATATGCTGTTGGCTTCCATGTACCGTTTTCTTCTTTGTGTATTCTAACTGACATTGCTGGGTTTTCTGGTGGCATTGAAACTAAAGCATATTCTGATCCAGGAGTACCAAGTACCCCACCTTCGTTCATTACATGCTCTATAACGCCGTGTACAACCCCTTCAGAGGTTGATCCCATAACAAAGTCGCCTTCTTTTAACATATAATAATTATATCATACCGTTTAGTCTGTTATAAGTCCTGATCCTGTGGCAGTTGGCACAAACCACCTCACACTTTTCAATCTCTTTCTTGATAGCCCTCCATGAAAAACCATCATGGATCATTCTGGACACATTATATTTCTTGTCTTTTAAGTGATCAAAGTCTAATATTATATGGTTACTAACACCACAATCTACACAGCCAGAATCCTCTTTTATCTTAGCAAGCATCTTCTTATATTGCTGCTTGTTATAATGGTCTAACTCTTTGTCAGTCATTGTTATCATTATACCGTGAAAATATTAAGGCCCCACACAGGCAATTCACCTGACTTGCGCCACGGTCTCTATCCAATGGGTAACTAATCCATCACTAAGGTCCTGTGTGGGACAACTAAATTGTAGCATGATAAATGAGCAGTTTATAGACGACTGCTCAGGTCTATTAGCCACGAAGATTCGACTCCTGCTAACTCTCCCGTCAAAGGAGCATCCGTTGTAAAACCTTTTAAAGTCTCATAGCGGAATAGTATTTATTATACTACTTTATTTTACTTGGTTAGGCTTTCCTCCGCCAGATGACTTCTTTGCAGGAGCCTTCTTAACGGTTTTCTTTACTACTTTTGCAGTCTTGACTGCAACATCAACCTCTTTGACTGAAGGCATTCTTCCAAATGCTGCGTCTGAAGGGTTTGCTGCTCTCAATGCTACGGGGATTAGTGCTCCGAGTAGTGAGTAAGCAAGCGTCTTTGGATCCGTTACGCCTGAAGCGTAAAGTGCAGTTGCAGCACCAAGGATTGATCGTCCGTATGATGCGAGCATTGCTTTTAGTTGTGTTGTATTCATTTTATTCCTCCTAGGATATGAATTTATTGATGGTTGCCCAAACTGGTTGAGCAAGCCACAATCCAATTATACCAGCAACTCCAGCAAAAACTGGAGGAGCGGGGATTGGAATTTTAATTGGGGATATTGCGCTTATTGATAGGATAATTATGCCTAAAGTAAGCCCTACGGATAGTGATAGTAATATTTCTTTCATTTATTCCCTCGATTTTTAGTTATTTCTTTGTTAGTAAAAGAACTAACAAAGCCTATTATATTTTGTCTTTCTTCTTGAAAAAACTCTTCTGTAATTAATATATTATTAATTTTCTTTTTATCTAGTTCTTGTAAAAACAAGGTAAATTCATCATTAGTAAAATATTCGACATCTTGGTTATGATTATCTTTATCTATGAGGTCTAACTCTTCCTGTGTTTTTCTTATAACTGGAATTATGAATATCATTGCATCCACTCCAGAAAGGTCAAACCTATTAACTTTATACCAAGAGTATGGGATAATAACTTTTTCTTTTTTTGCTGATTCAAAAACTACTTCATTTGTTACCGACACATAAAACTCTGGAGTTAGACCTTTAATATTTTTTAAACTTTTAATATACTCTATTAAATAGTTTGATCTTTCAACATTGGAAGATGCATCATTTATTTCTCCTTGTATTCCACCGACATTTTTTTCTTCTTCATATATCCAACCAGTCACAAAGTTAATAGAAATACGATTTTTAGATATTTTATTAAATGATCTATTAATCATAGATAGGTATTGAGAAGACATTGTGTAAGGCCTTATTGCCACAATATATTTTATTTTTTTATTAACATCTATTGCATTTGCTATTTTAACAAACTGATCTCCAGAAAAAAATGAATAGGGCAGCATTACTCCGCAGAATCCATTGTCTTCTAAATCTACAGATAATTTTTTTATATTAAAAAAGTCAGATCTTTCAAACCAAAAAAAATTCATGTATCTATTTTGCCATAGTCTTCTGGAAGTATGGTTTTAATAATTTTATACCCGTCGACTAAAGATATTCTTTGTGTTTCAGCCAAGACTGGGGGAGCATACGCTTCTAAATAATCAATAACTGGACCAACATCATTGATAAAACTATTAACCTTGTCTTGTGTTACTTCAATATATTTAAAAGCATATTCACGGGAGTCTGAAATAAATTTTAAAAAGTCTTCATTGAACTGCTCTTTTTCTGTCTTGGTATGTTTTTGATTTTCCTCTTGCATCATTAATAATTCTATTGTTTGAGCAAGTATCTGAATATTTTTTTTCTTTTGTATATAAAAAAGAAAGAAAAATGTTATTGATAATACTGATAGGACAACTAAGAATGTGGTCTGAATCATAATTCTTTTCCCCCTTCTCGAACAAGAAGAACTATTGCTCCGTTATCTTCTAGTGCTTTTTTAACACGGATCATGTACTCGATAGCCTGCCTTTTCATTTCCACTGTCTCTAAAGACATGAAGTCTTTTTCTTTTGCTTTAACAGTTATAAAATTATCGTTATCTATAATCTGTAAAGAAAAATTATTAGGAGCATGAACAGATCTAAAGGCTCTTTTCATTGCGTCTGTATACATACTACTCCATTGTTAATGATTGCCATGTCATTCCCCAGTCATCTTTGCTCTTGTGCGTAGCAAACTCTTTTGATATCTCGCCATTTTCCAAGTATACACCACCCCAAACTCCCCATTCTTTACCTGAAATTCCAACAGAAAAACATTCTTTTCTTACTGGACAGGAAGAACAAAGCGCATCAATGGCTGGCCTTAGTAACTCATCATCTTCGTATTTTTCAAAGAATAAATTTGTATCATAATCTAAGCAGACAGCATCATCTTTCCATTTAAACTTATTCATTTACATCACATACTTGTCGGGAATTTCCCATCCTTGATTAGAAGGAATAAATTCTTTTTTAATTTGCCACTTATTGTTTTTATATACTCCAAATTTTGAGTAGTAGGCTTTCTCTGAAGGAAATGTCTCAACTACTGTCCATCCATTCCAGGATAGTTGTTTGTTTTTATTCACTATTGATTCCATAGTGTCTAAAGAATTAATTATTTTCATTGTGTTTCCATTCTGTTTGTGTGCCAAAGCACATTTAAAGCATACTTAATTCTAACATGTTTGACTGTATTTGTCAATACTAGTTAGAAGTTGTATACGTTTGTATTTACATTATTTAGTTTTGATATATGAACAATTTTTGATACTGGCTCTTTTGGGTTAGACAAAAAAGCAAAGTGATCAACTTCTAGTATATTTTCTTGCATCCATTCAGGAGTAACCTTAATAAACTTAATAGACTTTCCTCTTAACTTCATTCCCTTTTCAGATAAATTTGAAAACTCCATTGCCATCATGGTAATGTTGTTTGGTCCTGCAGAATATATATGAAATGCTTTATCTTCTTCTTTTAATTCAGAAAGGGCAACAGCCATTGATCTAAGGAAGACATTGTAGTTATTAAAACTACTTGTTCCCTGAACCCCTACTATCATCGCTAATCCCTTCTCGTAATTTGTCCATTATGAACAACATCTTATCTAATTGTACCCTATCCATATGTATTGTGTCAACTTGTTCTGCTAAAGTTTTATCAATAAGTTCATTTACTAATGGTGCTTTATAGAAAATGTTATCCTTAATCCAATAAGCATGGCTGTCAACTATTATTACCTTAACGTTTGTCTTATCATAATGATTTTTAGACTGCGTCTTTGAAATTATTTTTCTTGAATATTTCTTGCCATTAGTATACCTATACAAAAGCATAGATTGGCTTACTATCTGAGGCCTATCTCTATGTCGTAACCCAAGGGTATATACAAATAAGACTAATAATATAGTTATAGTTAAACCAACAGCACCATACCAACTATTCATAGGTCCTCCCAATATTCATTGTATCACTTTTTTTCTGAAAGAACCCTGCTAATTTCTTGAAAAACTATTTTTTTATTTTTTTCTAATAGGCTAACCGCATTTAGGTCAAAGGCTTTAGGCCCTAGTTTTATTATTGGGTTTGAAGATGTTATATCCATATCAAGAAACCCATGACTCCAAAGGTACATGGTCTCACTATAAAAGTATAAAGAAATATCTTTGTAAAGTTCTGGATTTATGTTGGCAAGTTTGTCTGTAAAGTTATATAAAAACTCTCCAGTTTCTGCATCTACTCCTGATGGCTCAAGTGCTCCAAGGACTATAAGTCTTTCTATTTCTTCATCTTCGTAACTCACGTCCTAAGCCTCCAAGTCATGCGGGTTGGGCCTTGATCAATTAGTTGAAACATATGATGTTCATATTGATCTTTTAGTTGCTCGTATATCTCAGGACTTACTTCTTTTAACTTATCGGTTATTGAGTATAGCATTTCGCCAGTTTGATCATCAATACCCTGAAATTCTACAGCCCCCTGTAGCATTAAATGCTCAAGCATTGCGTCTGTTTGTAAACTCATTTTATTTTACCAGCGTTACAGAAAATTTTGTAATTTTGCATGGCTTAAGGTTGGTGGCAATAAATGCTTTCTCAACTTTGTCTACCGACAAAGACCAACGAACCTTAACAGATACCCAATTAACTAAATACTCACATACATAAGCCTTGTTAGTTGGAATCCATTCTGCTGGATCACGATCACTCTTTGATCTATTAGATGCACCAGTAACGGCAATTAGATGGCGTGGATCCGTCTGATCATTAGCATACATCTCTCTTTTTGCTGTATCCCATGTTGATGCTCCTGAATCCCAGGCTTCTGCCAGCGGAACCATGTGGTCAACATCTAACTTTCCAGCATCAGTTACTTTAATGCCATCATAAATACTGTTCCATTCTCCATCAAGTAATTTGCATCCAGCCTCTACCTTTGGCTTTACTATAGCCTCAGATATAATAACAGACTTGCGAGAGTCGCACCCGTTGCCTGTTCCTACCCAATGCTTAAAGAGTGTACGCTTATACCCTGTACGTACTTCATCTGCCACTTTAAGGGTGTTTAAAGCCGTTGTAGCATTTTTGTATGATACTGGTGCTGCTGCTTGGGCTGTTCCCCCAATAAGTGCAATACTAATAATTGCTGTTGTTAATACTTTATACATTATTTAGACCGCCAATTTTTCTCGTTCATCAATAACGCTAATCATAAAAGACATCATGCTGTTATATCCGTCTGGGATTGCCATAATCTTATTATAGTGGTGTCCGCAAAACAAAAGTTCTCCAGTAATTCCAGTAACCTTAACTAAGGCTTCAGCATTACATCTATCACACCTGTCTAAAGGGGATAGTATCCAGTCTTGTTTTACTTCATCCTTAACTTTAATCATTGTAAACATATTATACCTTCCGATTATCAGTGGAATAAAATCCACTACCGTTGAAAACTGCTCCTACTTTAGAGTATACACGAACTAGAGTATGATTGCAAGTATCACATTTATACCCAGGATCGTCTTCTTGAATAGATCTTTCCTTGGTATATCTTTGTGCACATGGCATGCAGTCGTATTCGTACAGTGCCATATATTACTTCTTCTTTTTTGCTTTTACTGTCCAGATTGGTACGTTAAGAGCGTCTCCGCCCCACTCATATCCAAGTGCTTTTACAACAAACCTAATAATCTTTATTCTCATTGAAACTCCTCCATTGGAATTATTATACTTGATCTTGCTGAGTTTGATTTAATTGAATGAAACATTCCTTTTGGAAAGTAAAGAATATCTCCAGGTTCAACAATAAACGATTCATTATAGTTACTTTCTGGATGCTCTAAATACCATGTTGATTTTCCAGTTAACTGAAAAACAATTGCACCCCAAACATCTTTGTGTGATGGTACAAACCTTGATCCAATTGACACCTTTAGGTGACTATTTCCATGTGCAAATTTTCTGTCCCATTTAGAGGAAGATATTCCATTTAATATATCTTTGATTTCTGACGGGAAAAAACTGCCACTATGGTCTAATGCTACGCTAAAATATAAGTCATCAACTATTAGAACATTTCCAGATGTTTTCTCATTAACAAAGCCTTTAGCAGTTGCTTTTTCAGCCTCAGCCTTTAGTTCTTCATTGGCTATACTAGATTCTTCATGTATTAAATCTAATACGTTTTGCCATTTTACAGAAGAATTAAAAAAAGATTTAACTAAAAATCCAGTATTGTTTGTTGTGCTATCTGAAAAATCTAACAAAAGATTTAAAAAATCATTATTTTTTTCTTTTTCAAAAGATTCAGTTTTAATTTTTTGAATCATTATAGAGCCACTGGACCCTTTCCTCTACGCATTATTTTACTCTCCTAAATGTTTTAGGCCAGATTCTTTCAAAAATATAATACCCAAAAATTTCCCAGGCAATATATCCAAGAAGTCCAATACCTATCTTTTCAAAATATTCATACTCCCATTTTCCAGTAATAAAATATATTACAGTAGAAAAAATTAAAGTAGCAATAGTTACATGATATATTGTGTAACATATTGCTTTTAAAGAAGTTCTTTTAACTGATTCCATTATAGAGCCACAGGGCCCTTTCCTCCGCCACCAGAAGACTTCTTTACTACTGGGGCTGCTGTTTTCTTTGCAGCATCTGGAGATGTAGTCTTGGCAGGTGTTGCTGCTAACTTATTTAGTAGTGAGGAATTTTCTTCCCCAGTGTATACTGGACGGCCCCAACCAACTACGGCATTAACTAATTTCTTTTTGTTATTCTTTACATAGCCACGAGTCTTTTCAACACACATTCCTCCGTTGCGCTGATCTCCCTTTGCAGTTCCTGAAGTGTTTCCTTCAATAACTTGAATTGTTCCATCGCCATTGTTCTTAATGCAAATGCCAACATGTGAAATACGATTTACGCCATCTTCTGGGAAATCAAAATAGATCCAGTCTCCTGCTTGTGGATCATCATTGCGAGCATCTGACCAACGCTCAGCCTTTTTAAACCAGTCTGCTGCCTGTACTGTTGATGCAGACTTGGGGAATGATTTTACTCCCGCAGTAAATGCTGCCCAAGAAACAAATGACTGGCACCATGGTTGGAAATTAACCTTAATCCATGCACCATAC
>ENA-OSIY01001372-OSIY01001372.1-marine-metagenome-genome-assembly--contig:-NODE-1372-length-13084-cov-7.876912_pt1 | contig 13084 bp, 13 predicted proteins | sample MGYA00237884_ERZ534233 | MGnify/ENA primary metagenome ERZ534233 (study PRJEB26412, sample SAMN06343840) | marine metagenome | isolation source: estuarine water | place: USA: Columbia River Estuary... | reverse complement strand
AATGATACGGCGACCACCGAGATCTACACCTCTCTATTCGTCGGCAGCGTCAGATGTGTATAAGAGACAGGTTATTGGATATCAAAATGGTCCCGAGCAATTCTTCAGGTTTATCCAGTAATGTTTTAATTCTGCTGTGCTTTGGAGTTTCTTCTTCCAGTTCCTCGAGTTCCCCAGCGCCCAAGGAGAAAAATGCAACTTCCGAACCTGAAATTAATGCGGATAAACTGACCGCAGAAGATTACATCATCGCGAACCCCAACTGTTCGACGATCCAGTTAGTTATGGCACTCCACCCACTCCATAAAGCTTTCGGTGCGAAGCGAGTGATCGTGAGTACCTACCAAAGCGTTACAGGAACAGGTAAAGGGGCTGTTGACCAGCTTGAAGGTGAACGCAACGGGGAAGACCCTCAGATGGTTTATCCCTATAAAATTGATCGAAATTGCATACCGCATTGCGATATTTTCCTCGAAAACGATTACACAAAGGAGGAAATGAAAATGACCCAGGAAACCGTCAAAATCATTGGCGATGCAGGTATAAAACTCTCCGCGACCGCGGTACGCGTCCCTGTTCAGGGTGGCCACAGTGAAAGTGTCAACGTGGAATTTGAGCGGGAATTCACACTAGAAGACGTGCGGAAAGTATTGAAGGAAACGCCCGGGGTTACCCTTCAAGACAGACCGGAATTCAACACCTATCCCATGCCTCTTATGGCGGAGGGAAAGGACGATGTCTTTGTGGGCCGATTGCGCCGCGACTTCACCACAGACAACGCCCTGAATTTATGGATCGTTAGCGACAACCTCCGAAAAGGCGCCGCGACAAACACGGTTCAGATTGCCGAAATACTAGTAAAAAGGGGCTTCATCGGATAATTTTCTCGAAGGATGACTGTCGTCAAAAACACCGGTGCTGTTTTTGCGTTACTTAAGTATGAGATTTAAAGCAATAGCAATGGCCTTGTTCGCACTCACCGCGAGCTGTACGGCACAAACCAATAAGAAGATGAGCGATGCATATGCGATGGCCACCATACCCGCACCCGCAGAAGGACAGGAGGTAGCCGTCTTGGCATCCGGCTGTTTTTGGGGAACAGAATTTTACCTGCAAAAAATACCCGGCGTACTAGCCACTACTTGCGGTTATACTGGTGGCATGGTGAAGAATCCAACATACCGCGAGGTGTGCAGCAAACGCACAGGGCATTATGAGGCGGTGCATGTAGTATTCGATCCCGCGCAGGTATCCTTTGAAGAGATTGCTCGTGTGTTTTTTGAAACGCACGACCCCACACAGCGCAATGGACAGGGTCCTGATATAGGACCACAATACCGCAGTGCTGTTTTCTTCCAGGATCAAGCGCAGCGTGAGGTTTCCGAAAAATTAGTTGGACTGCTTGAGGCCAAGGGTTACGACGTAGCAACCGAGATATTACCTGCGGCAACCTTCTATTCGGCGGAAAATTACCACCAGGATTATTATGACAATAAAGGAGGCACTCCCTATTGTCACGCCCCGCGGAAATTGTTTTAACCGGCAAAAAAAATGGCGGGCACAAAAAAACCCGGCGCATGGCGCCGGGTTTTTTTATAAATCAAAGTTTCTTTAGTCTTTAACCAATTCGAAGTCTTCCATAAACTTCGTGGTGTACACGCCTTTGCGGAAATTCTCATCGCGCAATAACTGCTGATGGAAAGGAATCGTTGTATTAATCCCTTCAATAACAAATTCGTCCAAGGCACGCTGTAACTTAACTATAGCTTCATCACGAGTTCGCGCCGTAACTATGAGTTTTGCGATCATCGAATCGTAAAAAGGTGGAATAATATACCCACTGTAGCAGTGCGTATCTAGGCGAACACCGTGACCACCCGGCGCGTGGAATGATCCAATCTTACCTGGGCATGGACGAAAATCGTTAAAGGCGTCTTCCGCATTGATGCGCACTTCAATACTGTGCATTTCTGGGAAGTAATTCTTGCCTGATATTTTTTCGCCTGCGGCGACTTTAATTTGCTCACGAATCAAATCAAAGCCAACCACTTGCTCAGTGATAGGATGCTCAACTTGAATACGCGTATTCATTTCCATGAAGTAGAAATTGCGGTCTTTGTCCACCAGGAATTCTACTGTTCCCGCTCCTTCATAAGCAATGAATTCTGCAGCCTTGACAGCGGCATCACCCATTTTCTTGCGCAGTTTATCGGTCATGAATGGCGAGGGAGTTTCCTCGACCAATTTCTGATGACGGCGCTGAACGGAACAATCACGCTCCGATAAATGACATGCTTTACCGTAACTATCACCAATGACTTGGATCTCGATGTGACGTGGCTCAAGGATAAGTTTTTCCATGTACATACCGTCGTTACCGAAGGCAGCAGCAGATTCTCTTCTTGCACTTTTCCAAGCTCCTTCAAGCTCACTTTCGGCAAATACGGCACGCATACCCTTACCGCCACCACCGGCGGTCGCCTTCATCATTACGGGGTAGCCAATTTTTTTTGCGGTTTTACGCGCATGCTCGAGCGATTCAAGAATACCTTCAGATCCTGGTACACATGGTACACCAGCTTCTTTCATGGTTTCCTTAGCCGTCGCTTTGTCTCCCATTTTATCTATTTGCTCAGCCGTAGCACCAATAAATTTGATCCCGTGCTCTGCACAAATTCTAGAGAATTTAGCATTTTCACTTAAAAACCCGTATCCCGGGTGGATGGCATCCGCGTTTGTTATTTCTGCGGCAGAAATTATGTTTGGGATACTTAAGTAGCTTTCTGACGATGCTGCAGGTCCGATACAGACCGCTTCATCCGCAAAGCGAACATGCAATGAATCGGCATCTGCCGTCGAATAAACAGCAACCGTTTTAATGCCCATTTCTTTACACGTGCGAATGACGCGAAGGGCAATCTCACCACGGTTGGCAATGAGTACTTTCTTAAACATAACCTGGTAGGTTTAAAATGAATTAAGAAGGATCAACCAAGAATAATGGCTGGTCGTATTCTATAGGTGTCTTGTCGTCAACAAGAATCTTGACAATTTTACCGCTGACCTCACTTTCAATTTCATTGAAAAGCTTCATCGCCTCGACGATACAAAGTACATCACCTGGTTTGATGGAATCGCCAATTTTCACGAACGCATCTTGATCAGGCGATGGTGTGCGGTAGAACGTACCGATCATTGGCGATTTGATCGTAATGTAGCTGGCGCTGTCATCGACTTCCGCTGGTGCGGTTGGCGCAGCTTCGACAGGAGTAACGGCTGGCGCAGCTACCGGCATTTGCTGCGGTGCCACGGCCTGAACGTACGTTGGCTGGTCGCTGGCATCTGGCCCAGTTTTAATATTAATCTTGAAATCTTCTGTTTCTAAGCTCACTTCTTGAGCACCACTTTTGGCGACAAATTTGATGAGCGCCTGGATTTCTTTCAAGTCCATTTTAAATGTATTTAGGAATATGAAGTTACGAGTTATTTTTTATCGATGGCCCATTTTACCCACATGGCACCCCAAGTAAACCCACCGCCAAATGCAGCGAAGAAGATGTTATCTCCTTTCTTGAATTTATCCCGGTAGTCCCACATTCCCAGAGGAATGGTTGCAGATGTAGTGTTGCCGTATTTTTGAATGTTGACGACCACTTTTTCTTTGGTCAATTCCATTCTACGCGCTGTCGCGTCTATTATTCTGAGATTTGCTTGATGCGGCACTAAATACGCGACATCCTCTCCGGTTAGGCCATTTTTTTCGAGCAGTTCTGCAGAAGTATCGGCCATCCGGCTCACTGCGAAACGAAATACACTTTGACCTTCTTGTCGAATGGCGTGTTGCTTATTATCAATGGTTTCGTGTGATGGAGGCAGGAAAGATCCCCCTGCTTCAATACGCAAGAAGTCACGACCTGAGGCATCAGTGCGTAGAATTTCATCTTGAACCCCCAAGCCTTCTTCGTTTGGCTCCATCAAAGCCACACCACAACCGTCTCCGAAAAGAATACACGTGGTTCGATCGGCATAGTCTACAATAGAGCTCATTACATCAGAACCAACGACCAGCACCTTCTTGTACTTACCACTTTCAATGTATGCAGCAGCGTTACTCACGGCATAAAGAAAGGAAGAACAGGCGGCCTGCAAGTCGAAAGCATAAGCGTTTGTCGCGCCGATTTCTTGTGCGATATAGGCGGAGGTAATAGCAACCGGCATATCAGGGGTTACCGAAGCTAGGATAACAAGGTCTACATCATCTACAGTAACACCGTATTCCTCCTTCATTGCTTCAACGGCCTTAATAGCGAGGTAAGAAGCTCCCATGCCTTCTTCGGGTTTAAGAATACGACGTTCTTTGATGCCCGTGCGAGTGGTAATCCACTCATCATTCGTATCGACCATGGTCGCCAACTCATCGTTGGTCAACACATATTCTGGAACATATCCGCCAATTGCGGTGATTGCTGCTTTCATGGTTTCTTCACTTGTGGGGGCTAAAATAGGCCCCCCGGAACACTTAGAGGGGGTTAAAAAAGAAAAAGTAGCCCAAAATTGAGCTACTTTTTTAACAATCAATGTTTTATAGAATGGCTTACGCCTTTTCCATAACTACTTTACCCTTGTAGTACAACTTACCCTCGTGCCAATGTGCGCGGTGGTACAGGTGTGCTTCACCAGTGGTTGGACAGATAGCCAGTTGCTGATCAGCTGCCTTGTAGTGTGTTCTACGCTTATCTCTTCTCGTGCTCGACTGTCTGCGTTTAGGATGTGCCATCTCTACTTAATTATTTATTCAACAAGTTTTTTAGTTGATCCCATCTAGGATCTGTCTTTTCTTCTTTTTCGTCTTCTTCCTCTTCAATGAAATCTTCAAGACCGCTGCCAGCATTTGGGCCTAAAAGCTTCGATGGAATACTGAGAACTACTAGTTCGTAAATCATTTGACCTACGTTAAACTTATAGTCACCGTGCGGTAAAATGAGGAGCTCCTCATTTTCATCGTTGTATTCATCGCCGAACTTAATCTGCATTGCAAAGCTATTCGTAAGCGCCTGCGTGTACACTTCATTTGTAACGTCGCAAGGTGCTTCAATGTTTCCAGTGAAGCGCCATTCTAAATCTAGAACCGTTTCACTTTTCAACATCAATAGCTCAGCCTTTCCAATTAAACCCTGGTAGTCTGAATATTCAAAGAGTGTAAAGAACGTATCATCCAAATCATACTGAAACTCGTGCGGTCCTAACGCTAAGCCTCTAAAGGCAATGTCAAAATCGCGTTTTTTCACAGGTCAAGTATCACTGAATGAGCGGGCAAAGATATCGAAATTGTTGAAAACTTCTAACTCTTCTCTTTTTGTTTTTTTAGCGGGTCTTTTGTCATTTCATCATACGCCTGACGCGCATGGTGAACATCGATGGCAGTATAGAGTGCATTTCTCATGGAAGTAGCATCTGCCTTGCCTTTACCGGCCAGGTGCATCGCTGTTCCATGATCGGGAGATGTACGCACAATATCGAGTCCAGCAGTGAAATTAGTTCCACTACCCATGGCTAAAGATTTAAAGGGAACCAATACCTGGTCATGGTACATACCTAAAACAGCATCAAATTTCGACTCAAACCCTTGTCCAAAGAAGCCGTCTGCTGGGAACGGCCCCTTAACGATCGCACCGTTATTTTGCGCTTTCTCGATTGCAGGTCGAATGATTTCTCGTTCTTCTGTTCCTATGGTACCCATTTCGCCGGCATGTGGGTTCAGCCCCAATACGGCAATACGTGGTTTTACGATTTTAAAATCGCGCTTCAAACTGCTCGTTAAGCGCTCAATGGCGCTGCTTATGGAAATTTCTGTTAGTTCCTCTGCCACCTTAGAAATAGGCACATGGCCTGTAACTGTGGCGACTTTTAATTGGTCCGACGATAATATCATGAGGACGTCATTGCCAAAGTGTTGCGCTAGATAACCCGTGTGACCGGAGAATCCTTCGACGTTCGCTGCGATATTGTGTTTATTGATGGGTGCAGTAAGTAGGGCGTGAATTTTCCCGCCTTTTGCAGCTTCAATAGCTGCGTCAATACTTTTTAGCGCATAAGCGCCGCTAACATCTGTGGGTACGCCTAAAGTGATTTCGACATTGTCGTCCCAACTCAACACAAGATTGTTTTTGTCTTCTCTAATATCCTCGATGGTATCGCAAAGATTAAACTGGAAGTCGCGTTTGTCGATGGCGTTTCTATGGTAGGAAGCCAATTTACTCGAGGCAAATACCACTGGCGTGCACAGCTCTGCAATTCGGGTATCTTCCAGCATTGAAATGATAACCTCCATGCCGATTCCATTTAAATCGCCACAGGTAATGCCAATCACCGGCTTTTCTAAAACCGTTTCTTCATACACGGCTGTATTAGAACTCGCAGAGAAATTGATGTCGTACAGGTCCTTCTGCAAGTCATATTCCGATTGAACGTCTTCACTAACAGGAGACGCTTTTACATCTTTTCCTTCGCGGCGTTTGTTTCGGTTATTGCGGTTGCGGCCACGGTTATTCCTATTTCCTCCGGCACCTTCTTCCTTCGCACCGCTTTCTGAAGCTTTTACCTCACCTGATTTTGCGGGATCGCTTGATGCCGCTTGACCTTCGCCTTCCTTTTTACCGCGGTTACGGTTTCTATTTCTACCGCCACGACTTCTTCTCCGTTCATTGCCGTCTTTATTCTGGCCTTCGGGAGTATTGGGTTTATTCGGTGTATTTTCTTTAGCGTCACTCATAGTGTTACTTCAGGTTGTTTATGAAGTCAAAAAGTAAACGGACTCCGATCCCGGTTCCGCCTTCGACTTGGTAGCCGGCGCGCGATTTTAAAAATGCGGGACCAGCGATATCCAAGTGAATGTAAGGATAATCGGTGAAGTGCTCTAGGAATTTACCCGCAGTGATGGCTCCGGCTTCGGCGCCACCGATATTTTTCATATCCGCAATGGGGCTTTTTAGTAAATCCTTGTATTCATCCCAGAATGGAAATTCCACCACCCGCTCGTGTGTGCGGTAGCCGCTCTCTTGAAGCGCTAGCATGCGCTCCTTTGGTGCATTACCCATTCCTACGATTGCATAGCGACCTATCGCTCTTGCGGCCGCCCCTGTCAAAGTAGCGAGGTCAATGACTAATTCGGGATTGTAGCGTTTGGCATAGACCAAAGCATCCGATAGAATTAATCGGCCTTCGGCATCGGTATTCATGACCTCTACGCTTGTACCGTCCGAAATAGTAATAACGTCACCAGGCGTCACTGCGTTGCCCCCGGGGCGGTTGTCTGTAGCAGGCACGAGTCCTATAATGTGTACCGGAAGATTGGCTTCTGCGGCCGCGCTCATTGCCCCAATAACAGCTGCGGCACCACCCATATCAGATTTCATATCGTCCATGAAGTTAGACGGCTTGAGGCTCAAACCACCAGTATCATAGACTACCCCCTTACCAACCAGTACCAACGGCTTTTCATTGGTAGCGTGCTTGGGTTTGTGCTCCATGATGATGAAAACGGGAGGCTCTGTGGAACCGTAATTAACGGCCAACAATCCGCCCATCTTTAGGCTTTCAATTTGTTTTTTCTCGAGCACTTCTATTGAAAAGCCGTGACGTTTGCTCGCTTCTTTTGCTTGTTTCGCAAGATCAGTGGCCGTTAAATCGATAACGGGCGTATTGACCAATTCACGGGCGAAAAGCGTTCCCATGGCCGCAATAGCAATAGGAGCTAGCGCTTGTTCATCTTCTTTTGAAACGAACAATTGGGCCATAGCATTTTTGCGTTTATGGCTGTCTGAGAAGTAGCGGAGGAATTGGTAATTGCCCAGGATGGCTCCTTCAGCGACATGCGGCACATGTGCGCCTAAAATGGCAATGCGGTCTAGATGAGCTGCATTCGCCTTAAGGACCAATTTATTCCCGGCTTGGCGCATCTTTTCTGCACGCGCATCAGCATCTATGCTCTTCCCCAGCTTATACACCCAAGCAGAATCTGTGCCTGCTTGAACTTCCAGCCATTGTTCTTCAAACTTTTCGCCCAGCGCACGAACGCGATCGAGTTGTGCCTGGTTTAAATGTTGAGAAAGTTCTTTTGTATCGGTATAAACAATAGCCATGCTGCCATTGTAATCAGGGATGTATGTGGTGATTTTCATTGCGTCATTCATTTAGTGTCAAATGTACTATTTTAACCAACCACAAAGAACCCTTCATGTTTACTGGAATTATTGAAAAATTAGGCAAGGTTGCTAAGGTCGAAAAGAACGGCGGAAACCTTGAGTTGTATGTCGCTTCAGACCTCGCTAGCGAGTTAAAAATAGATCAAAGTGTTGCGCACAACGGTATTTGTTTGACCGTGGTAGAAATTTTTGGCGACCGAACCTATCGCGTAACGGCCATAGAGGAGACCATCGCTAAAACCGCTATTGGGGATTTACAAGAAGGCGATCCCATAAACCTTGAACGGTGTATGACCATGGGCGCGCGTTTGGATGGCCACATTGTTCAGGGTCACGTGGATCAAATAGGTGAATGTACTTCCATAAAAGAGGAAGACGGATCGTGGATTTTTTCATTTTCCTACGACCCATCCCTTGGCAATGTTACGGTAGAAAAAGGGTCCATTACGGTGAACGGAACATCACTTACTGTAGTCGATTCCGTAGCGGGAGGTTTTAGTGTTGCCATCATCCCTTACACTTATGAGCACACGGTGTTTCATCATTTAAAAGTGGGCGATCGCATTAATTTGGAATTCGACATTATCGGAAAATATGTCGCCCGAATGCTTAGCGGTTATAAAGAGTGAGAACGGTCCGCTACATTGGCGTCTTAGACGATGAAATTATAGCGGTTCGGGGAATGGTTTTTCAATTGGAAAAACTGTTGCCTAATGCTGAGGTTAAGGGGTTTACTCAATATCGAGAATTTGAATTATGGTGTGAAAACAACACGCCCGAATTGGTTTTTTTAGATATGGAAATGCCCCAAGCCATGGGACTCAATGTTGCGAAAAGAATACAGGCTGACGTGGGAAATATTGTATTTGTCACTGCACATTCGCACTACAGTTTAGAGGCTTTTGAAACGGCAGTAGACTATATTCTTAAACCGATTTCTCCGAAACGTTTGCAGCAAGCCCTCGCGAAAGTAGAAGCTCTAGTTCCTGTGAAGGCGCGACAAGCACAAAAGATTAAGCTGCTGTTAAAAGGCACGTTTCGCGAATTTCCAGAGACAGATATTGCTTACTTGCGTGGACAACGCAATTATACGGAAGTGGTGTTGACCAATGGCGAACACCATTTAATTGCACGCACGCTGAAAAGCTTTACTGATGCGATGAGTGATGCCTTTGTCCGCATTCACAAAAGTATCGTGGTTCAACGCGCGTTGATTGTAAAGATCCAGACCAGCAATCCTCCATTTGTTCTTCTTCAAGACGGGACACAGCTGGACGCTGCTAAGGCACGCTTCAAAACCTTGGATAGCGATGAATAAGTGTCTATTTCTTGCGGTGTTCGCAGTGCTCTGGTCGGGGTGTTCGCGGTCGGAACAAGCGGGTGTGCCAAACAGCATATACGAGGCCTTTGCTATACATCCTGATTCTGCTAGATTCGAATCATTGATGCTAGATTTGGTTGAGAGTGGTGATCAGACCGAAGAAGCTTGGGGGGCCTATTTTGTGGCGCGCGACATAGTAAGAAACGGCGTAAGTTTTGATGCGATAACTTATTTAGAGCGAGCAGAATTACTTTTCCGCGCAACGAAAAACAGTGAGGGAATCAAACGCGTTTTATTGCTGAAGGCTCATGCCTATTGGGCACTGGGTGGTGGTGAGGAAATTTTATCCATTGCTGAAGAAACCATGCGCATGCGTGAAAGCAATTCTAAATCGTGGGTGACCGCTGCAGGAAATTACACGACTTATTTGTTGGACTACGGACGCTATGAAGAAGTATTGGTGTATAGCGATTCTGTTTTGGCTATATGTCGCAAAACCGATGGAGGAATCAACCCGAGCGAAGCGTATGCTGTGCGCGCAGAGGCTTTGCAGCAGCTCGGCAGAGATGCTGCTGCTGTGGATACGCTCATTACAAGAGCGCTTGAATTGATAGACGGAACTATCCCCGATATAGACAAAAAGAACATTTATTTAAGAGCGTTGAATTTAAATGCTCTGGATCAACCTGCCCTTGCACGCTGTATTCAATTTGCTCATGCGAAGGAGTTTTGGTCCCTTGAGGCTGAAGCTAGAGGGAAGTGGACCGATTACGCTTTGTTGGGCGAAACTTCTGAAACAGCTTTGAAGGCTGAGGTGCTCGCGAACAAGAGGGCACTGGCCGCTGTGAATGAAGGTCAGAGTAAGTTTTTAGCCTTTGAATTGGCCCGTGGGCGCAGCGAAATATTGAGGTACCAACGCGAGTCCAAATTGCGGAAAACGGCCTTAGCTGTGACAGTACTTTTGTTTATCACAGTACTTATAGGCATTCTAGTAAACTACAGGAGCCGCATGGCGACTGCTCGTGCGAAGTTAAGCCAACAGGAAGCAGAATTGGCCTTAGAGAATTACAAGAACACTATTCGTCCCCATTTCCTCTTCAACCAATTAAATAATGTCAGTGCTTTTCTCAACCAGGAACTCATTGAGCAAGCTCAAGATTATTTGGCAGATTTGGGCCAATTTTTACGCGCCCTCCTTGAAGAACAGGATGATCAGACCATAGAATTGGGTGCCGTTAAGAAGCAGCTTAACGCTTACGTCGCCCTTCAGAAAAAAGGTTCATATACCAACGTAGCAGTGACCATAGACGTCCCAAAAGAACTAATGAACGTGCGCATTCCCACAGGTTTGTTGCAGCCTTTGGTTGAGAACAGTTTCAAATATGCCGGAAACGAAGCAAGTGCATCACCGAGCATTCTTATTCAAGCGAGACGCTCAGGTACAATACTTATGTTAAAAGTAGAAGATTCCGGATATGGAGAGTCCAACAGGCAAGCTGGGACAGGTCACGGGCTTTCTTTAGTCAAAGACCGCATATCGTTTAATCAATCACGAAGTAAAAAACCTAAGGATTGGACGCTTACGACGTCCTTTAAAAAAGAAAAAGGCACCGTCGTAATGACGATGCCTACATAGGAGCAACTCCTAGGTTTGTTGGTTGGTGACGTAAACGTAAGATAATTACTCAAAATAGCGCAAACAGACTTATCCTAGTGGCTGTAAACTTATCGTAGGGCCCAGTTTTGGGTATCCATGTTGCCTCCGCAAAGTATAATTCCAGCTTTTCCTTGAAGCGATTTCTTAAGACATGCCGCTACTCCGGTTGCTGCACTGGGTTCTATAAACTGCTTTAGTCGGGCCAGAACAAAGTGCCATGCATCGGTAATTTCCTCTTCAGTAACCAGCGAAATTTCATCGACATGGGATTGAATAATGGGGAAATTTCGCTTCCCCAATGAGGTCTTCAATCCATCGGCAATGGTATCGGCAGTTGTCACAGGAACCCAATGCCCACCGTAAAAACTCTCGTGCGCATCTGAAGCATTTGTGGGTTCACATCCTATGAGCTTTGCTGAGCCAAAGTAGGCATTTGCAAGCGCCGCCCCGGACAATAAGCCGCCGCCGCCAACCGGTACAAAGAGGTATTTTAGATCGGGATGTTCCTCGAGCAATTCCATTGTTGCCGTTGCCTGTCCGGCGATAATATCATAGTTGTCGTAGGGGTGAACGAAAAAAGCGCCCTCTTTTTCTTCAACAGCTTTCGCGGTCTGCTCACGTGCATCTAAAGTAGGGGCACAGAATTCGATGATTCCACCATAACTGCGCACCGCTTCAATTTTTGCCTTTGGGGCATTGCTGGGCATGATAATATGTGCTTTTTCACCAATATTACTCGCAGCCCAAGCCAAAGCGGCGCCGTGATTGCCTGAGCTGTGCGTTACAAATCCTCTTCCCTTTGCATGTTCTTGGTTGATGAGCACGGCATTCATGGCGCCCCGGGCTTTGAATGCCCCAGTTTTCTGAAGGTGTTCGCCTTTGAATATGACCGAAGCTCCTACCTTGTTGTCGAATTTTTGAGATTGAAACACGGGCGTTCTATGAATATAAGCGGCTATTCTTGCCTGTGCGGCTTTCAAATCTTCCGCAGTGGGAACATGCTGTAGTGGACTCATACTTGCCGTTTAATTGAATTCATATTTAGGCTTTTCTACGAAAGGCAATTCGTTGCTGTGGACCTCCGCCAGGTAATCACACAACGCTTTCTCGAAGTCGCGCAAGAGTTCCTCCGTGATGTCGTTCGATTTTCCTAAAGCTGCTCCTCTTAGCAAGTGCTCAGGCTGTCCACTTTGTAGCTTAAACATACCAGAATGCCAAGGGAAGGGGTGCGAAACCAATTCCTTTTTCCAGAGTAACCAGGCGTAGAGTAGGATCTGTAGAGGCTTTCCTTTAGAACCTTTCCACAGGTCGTCTAGTCCGGAAAGACTGAGGTCGCTTGGGCCAATTGCACCACTCTTATAGTCCCATATAATGAAGGCGTTTTCATACACTTCTAATCGGTCAACGACACCATTAAATTTCATGGGCAGCTGAAGTGTGGGGTGCAGCATTTCAAAGTCCAACTTCGTTTCCACTCCTTTTAAGATGAGCGTACCTTGTTCCGCACGCCGGGCATCGTACTGCAAGAATTGGCGGATCATTTTTTTACAAATTTCCAATGTCAGCAAGTTGCGTCCCTGATTCAGTGCACTTTTGGAATACCGCTCAACTTCTATGAGGTAGGTTAAGCCCGCTTCATACGCTTGCGCTGTCCACTGATCGATGTCAATATTCGTGATGGGTTTACCCACGAAAGGTTCGTACACTTTTTCGAGTCCTTTGTGAATGAGGTTACCCATGACCATTGCACTCACCTGTTCTTCTACTTCCTCTTCTTCTTTAACACGAATCAGTCTTTTCTGATAGAATCGGTCTGGCATACCGGTCAGTTCGTTGAGCGAAGATGCACTGATTCCACGGGCCATCCAGGCTTCAAAAGCCTGAACTACGGACGGTGATTTT
>ENA-OSIY01001370-OSIY01001370.1-marine-metagenome-genome-assembly--contig:-NODE-1370-length-13102-cov-5.644146_pt1 | contig 13102 bp, 21 predicted proteins | sample MGYA00237884_ERZ534233 | MGnify/ENA primary metagenome ERZ534233 (study PRJEB26412, sample SAMN06343840) | marine metagenome | isolation source: estuarine water | place: USA: Columbia River Estuary... | reverse complement strand
CCACATTAGTGACTGCCGTAAAAGCCGCCGGATTGGTCGATGCATTGAGCAACGCTGGACCTTTTACCGTTTTTGCGCCAACCAATGCTGCTTTTGACAAACTTCCGGCCGGAACCGTGGAAGGATTATTGAAACCTGAGAAAAAAGGAGATTTAGAAAATATTTTAGGCTATCATACCTATGTTGGAACTTTAAAAATCGAATACATGCAGGACGGACAAGAATTTGATATGGTGTATGGCGGAAAAGTAAAAATTACTAAAAAAGGAGATAAAACATTCGTAAACGGTTCAGAAATTGTGGCCTCAATTCCAACAGCCAACGGAATTATTCACGTGATTGGCGATGTATTACTTCCAAAATAAAATTTATAATTATTAATTCATTTTATAAATTGAAAAAAGCGTGAATTGTCGTAGTTCACGCTTTTTTTTTACTTAATATTTTAAGAATGTCGTCCCTTTTTTTATCCCTGTGGCCAATTCTTCAAGTGTAGTATTTTCTAACATGAAAGCCAAATCTTGCTTAACAAATTTAAACTTTTCATGAACTGGACACGGATGATCTTCTGAACAGTTGCTTAAACCTAATCCACATCTTAAAAAAACGGAGTCTCCATCTATAGCCACAACAATTTTGGAAAGCGTAATAAGCGCCAAATCTTCTTTTAAAACCAGAAATCCTCCGCCTACTCCTTTACTCGATTTAATGATATCATTTTTAACTAATACTTGCAAAATTTTTGCTGTAAAAGCCATTGGAGAATCTATTTCTTGAGCAATTTCTTTTATCCCAACTTTTGTGTCATTATAACATTGCGTAGCAATAAAAATAGTGGCTCTTATTCCATATTCACAACTCTTTGAAAACATCTTTTTTATTTCAAATTTATGGCCACAGAAACTGAAAATCTAGATCTATCACACACCCAACGGCTAGCTGACTCTGGCATGCTGGTACTCATGGGTGAAATAGATCATGACAGTATCAAACCAGTGATAGAGTGGATTCTGCATGAAAACTTTGTGGTCAAGAAAAAACGCAAAGAACTCCTGTTGATGATCTGTTCAGAAGGTGGAGACATGAGCGCAGCCTTTGCACTAATTGATGTGATGCGCAGCAGCACGATTGCTGTCAAAACAGTGGGTCTGGGTCAGATTGCCAGTGCAGGGCTATTGATATTTCTAGCAGGCACTCCAGGACGTAGAGTCCTTACTCCCAACACCAGTATTCTAAGTCACCAATTCAGCTGGGGCAGCGATGGCAAGGTGCATGAATTGTTTGCTACCATACGTGAGTTTGAACTCACCCAAAAGCGCATGGTACAGCACTACAAGGATTGTACCGGACTTGATGATGAAACCGTCCGGGCCAAGCTGTTACCACCACATGATGTTTGGCTTGATGCTACCCAAGCTCTGGAACTGCACATCTGCGATGCAATATCCCAACTGGGACGTTAACTTTTTTTCCTACGTCCAGTAACTTTTTCGTCAAAATTGGGACCAGTTCCTAACTTGGCAGTTCTAGCACCTGGGCCAGTCAGTCTTGGTGTATTAGCAACAGCATCCAATTTCTCATTGTCAGCAGCGGGCGCAGCAGATGCATTTTTAACTGAGGCAGCAGGGGCAGCACCACCACTACTTCCGGCACTGGTGTCAACAATTTCTATTTGTGGATATGGTAATCTAACATCAGAGACACTGGTGATATATGCTGTTCCGGCATGTAATCGAAGTCCGCTTGCGGCCAACTCGTCGGCGTCCTTGAAGAACACAGTCATAGAACTACCATCCAGCTTTTCTGTAATCTCCCAAAGCTCTGCAGCTTCTTTGTACTTGTCAAACTCTCTAGAAAGGTTCTGGATGCGTTCTTGGTCTGTCTTCGGAATGAAGATGGGGAACAGCCCAATGGCATCACCGCTTAGGTTTGCAGGAACGGGTGCTTCCCACTTAAGAATGCCGAGTTGCTCCGTGACGTCATCACCTACGGATAGGTCTGCGCCATAATTGGTCAGGTTGCTCATTGGTAGCAACAGACCTTGGCTTACTTGACCACGCAACTTGATGGTTCGTAATCGCTCACCTTTGATTCCCTGATACTCAGAGGGTTCCTTACCCTTGGACAGGAAGGGAGCACGTTCATGGGGGATCCATGAGTCGATCTCACAGTAGATGACTCGGTCACCGACTTGGTAATCACCCTTACGGATCACAACCTTCCAGCCTCCGATCACGGCAGCCTCGATCGCGTTAGCACCTGCAATAGGTACAATGACGCCAATGCCACGAATAGTAGCTAGTTTTCTCATGTTAACCTCACTTTCATAATTAATTATACCAAGATCACGAATTCTTGTACACTACTTTTTGTAGAGGATGCTTGAAGCTATCTGCATGATCGTTACTACATCTTCCATGTTGTCGGGTTTTATTCCCCAACCAACGCTTATCTGGCCTATGAAGACACCAGGTTCTGCGGGCACCGAAATCCTACACATGAAAATAGTGCCATAATCGCGATAGACGAATCCAATGTAGCTCTGTGGCTTAGTATAGTCTGAGCAGGCTACCTTGCCAGCCATTAATTCGATGACGTCGGCATTGTTGGCTTGGTTCTTAGTGAAGAGTCCTACATTGAAGTCATCATACTTCTTCTCGCGGCCACTCTTGCGCGTGGATAACCAAGCTATCTTTCGCGTACCTGATAGAGTGTTAACTTCAAACACAGCCACCATAACGGCATCGCTGTTCTTCATAATAAAGTTGACTGCCTCTTCGTACTTCCCATTCATCTTTGGAAGCGCCTGTTGCGCTCGATAGGATGCCATGAAGGCGTCCTTCTCGGAGTAGATTATCCATCCACTGAACCCAATGACGGTGAGTATGATGACGGCAAAGAGTCGAAACTTACTCTCACCAATAAAGTTAAGTAAGCTAAGTAATAATTCTTTAAGTTTATCCATCTTTTTTTATTATTCGACATGATGAATGTAAAACTCAAAGTTATTGTTTAGCTGCTACTTTCAGTACTTGTTTAGCGTCTTCTAGTCCTGATTGTTTTAACAGCATCTCGTCAAGTATCTCTTCACACGAGTCCAAAAGCTCGCAGAGATAGTTGATGTTTTCATCAGAGAGGGTGACCACCCAGTTGTTGAACGTCGCCACGTCCAACGATAGCACCCTCTCAAGATTTTTTTGATCTTGTTGGTTCATTTGCTTTCTTGAGTTCTTGAGGTAGTAGGCCAGCATCGATCAACAAATTAAGTGTGATCTTCTTATATATCGTTGTTAGAGTTTGATCCTTCACAGCGACCAATAGCGCTGCTTCGCTGGGATGTACGTTCTCTAGTAACTGGATGAATAGTTGCTCTCGTCGTACTTGAGACAACTCACGCTGCTTCGTAAAGATGTAAAGCTTTCGCATCTCACCAGAGAAGTTAGCCTTAGACATTCCGATCGGTGCGGGATCTGGTTTGAAGGGTGGTGTGCCCTCGGGCAACATGAACTTAAGTTCAGGCATGAAGGCATGTTGCAGGAGAATCCTCAGTGCAACATCATCCTTAAACAACATTGCCTTCTTAGGATCATCATTGATCTCTTTGAGCATTTCAGTCACATATTTTCGCATAGTATTCCTTAAAATTCATCAATCTCGTCTAGTAACATTCGGCACCTGTTCTTAACCAAGTAATTGAACACCGAGTTTTTATTGCCAAGCGGTGTTGCTTCATATGCTTCTACGACCGTGTCTTTCAGGTCCTCGGGAATGAAGTCAAAGTCAACCAACATAGCGTTGCGCTTCCAACCCTTGCGCTCATCGTCGTTCGCGCAGGCATCGTATCCCTTAACAAAGAACTCCTCGAGCCGCTTAGCACTAATAGGCTTCTGTCGAGTGCCAGTCATAAAGGTATCATCAGCTGATAGGATGTTAGGTACACCGTCACCAGCATCACCCTTGACTACATGCTCCACCATCCACTGACTCAACTCCTTCTTATTTACCACAATTAATTTCTTTAACATAGGACTAAACTGCTTAACGTTTTCATACTTATGCAGTTGTTTGAAGTCTTTGTCAGAGGAAACGATCATGACCTTCTCGTTCTTGCCAAACTCTTGCGTTGACTCAGTCAATATTGCAATGATGTCGTCGGCCTCGCAGCGCTTGATGTTCAACACCTTGTAGGGAAACTCGTTGTAGAGGTCCTCACGTATCTCGGAAAGAGTGTTGAAGATAAACTTCCAGTCGAAGTCTGAGGCATCACGTGACTTCTTACGCATGCCCTTGTAGTGTTCGAACACTTCCTTGCGCCAGTAACCCATGCCATCACAACATATGACTACGGCACCATACTCCCTCCCATACTTCTTCTTGTAGGACTTAATGGATGATATGGCAACGTGCCGGATCAAGTCCTTAGACTCTTCTGGAGTACCCTTGCGAATCTCTGTCTGAAAAGCCATGATGGCGGCCATACAAACCTGAGAGTAGTCAATAAGTATAATTTCATTTCTCCTTAAATACTATCCAACCGATAGTGTTGATTCTTTTTTGTAAATTATTTGGATTTCCATTGTCTCTAAACTTTGTAGAAACTGGGCCAATTTTAATTCCAATATTGGTTCTTAATACCGCTGCAGATATATTGTAATCTTTACAAAATTTTGAAAACTCTCCAACAACATTATCTTATAGATTAGTTTTGATGAAAGCACGACGATAACTAGAGCGCTCGAAGTCTTCAACTGGCGGTGGCGGAGGAGCGTACGACGGAGGCGATGGTTGCATGGGTTGAACAGGTTGTGCCGGCACTTGAATGTATTGAGGCACGTAGATGATCTGGGGTTGTAGGTACACAGTCTGTGGTACGTAGAGTGGTTGTTGCTGTACGTAGACAGGTCTAGGCTGTACGTAGACCGGAGGCGGTTGTACGTAGACCGGTTGCGGCTGAACGTAGTTCTGTTGATACCCAGGTTGATGCCCCTGTTGACCACCACTCGGCATAGCAAACTGAAGTAACTGTTCTACGATCTGACCCTGTGAAGACTGTGGTTGGTAGGATCGAGATTGATGACCACTGTGATAACCACCATGATAACCGTGCCTATGCTGCGCCATAGCGCCACAGCTTGCCAATACCAATGTTGCAATCAATAATCTTTTCATGGGAACACCTTCAAAATGATACACTCACCGTTAATCCTACCATTCACACCAGCCGGCTTTGTGCTAAGTGCATGATAAGCCTGAGCAAACTTTCCCTTAGGTAGACTTGCGTAATCCTTGAGCAACTCAGGCTTTCGTACCGTTTTCTGTCCAGACTCTAACACATCATAACCTAGGAGGGTGGTACCCTTTACGGTAAGCTTAGAGTCTGCCATAGCACGATAAACTTGGAGCCGCTTGTACTTAGTGTTGTATATCCAAGCCTCTGAAGCTTGAACCAGTGACACTGGCTGCACAGACTTAAGTCCAAGTTCCTTGAACTCCTTCATGAAGAGCACCTTGGAGGCTACCACAGAAGCTGGTTTTTCCTTACGGACAGTAGGCTTACGCTGCACCTTCGCAGTGACCACCTGTTGTTGAGCTGCTTCGCTGACGCTTTGGTAGAGCTTCAGGAGCTTCTTGAGCTTGGCCTTCTTGAAGTTAGAGTACCCTTCAACCAGTTGCTTGTCTTCACCTGCAAGAGCTTCTTCAAGCTCAAGTGTTGTGTTGGCGAATGCTATAGGGATCAACTTAGCAGCCCTAGGACTCACGGCGTTAGCCTTGAGGTAAGCTACTAGGTCTGGTTCAACATCATTCAACACAAACTCGTCTAACATACCATTGATCTCAGCGATGTGCGTAGAAGCTTCCTCAGCGACTCGGTCAATGACCGGCGCCGAGGGCTTGATCTTAGCAACCACCTTAGAGATCGCAAGGCGCTCAGAAGCTGCCACTTCACGAAGGGCCGTGAGCTCTGTCGTTATGAAACCCTGTTCCTTAGGATCAGGGTACACACCTCGTTGTAGCAACCTGATAATGCTACCAACTGAACTGAAGCGCCAGTCTGCCAAGACCTCGAAGTCAGCGGCTGCAGACTTACCAACGTAGGCCATCGTCCACTTACGCTTGGCCTTGTTGTCGAAGGCCGAGTTGTAGTAGTTGAGGGCCTTCAGGAGGTCGATGTCGTAGGTCAGCACATTGATCTTGGGTTCCGCAGAACCCTTGCCCGTGCCAAAGACCGCTTCAGCGCGCTCAGCAGCTTCGCGCTGCTTGAGCGATCGCTTTTCGCGGGGTGTCAACTTTTCAGCCATGTGTATCGCTTTCTCGATTTGATAGAACCATTATACCTAAATGCCGAATTGTTGTACACAGGCTACGCTAGTAGTTGACCGTTTTAGTCAACTACTCCAAGTGCACCAGGTGTCATAGAAGACCAGAAAGTGGGGATCTACCCCTTCTAGGGATTATAGGCATTCTGGCACTATTAGGCCGCTCTAAGTTGTTGATTTATATGGACTTTTCTGGAGGGCTAGTTGCCCGCGGCGGCTTGATTGTCCACGATGTTGGTGTAGAGCAACTCGAAGTCTTCCTGGTCCTGCTGCTCCTTGAGGAAGGACTGCTTGTAGTAGGTCTTGGCCATCTTGTTCAGGGTCTTCTTGGGCAACTCGAACTCCTTGGACATCTCAGCGATGGTCTCCTTGACCAGGTCGCGTTCGGCTGCGATGCGGGTATAGGAGTCGGAGATCTCAGAGATCATGGTCTTTATCTTCTTGCGATCGGCGGGGCTGGAGATCATAGTCATAGTACTTCCTTCACTGTGTCAAAGTTAAAACTGCGCCATCCGTTGTTCTCTAGGTCGAAGGCACGGATATTGTCGCCTGATTCTGTCATTGTTCCCTTGGGATGATACTCCTCGTCGATCATATCGATGTTGCGGGTACAGATCATGGTACGATCGGTCCCGTCCTTCTTGGTGAAGAGCACGGTCACGCGACCCTCGCTCAGCGATTCTAGCAGTTTAGATTTTTCCATTTGTTTCTCCATTAATATATTGAACTAGGTCCCGCATCTGAGTCTTGTTGAAGTAGAACTCAGAGCGTGACTCGACTGTGTCTCCAGGACCAACCCTCTCCACCACGAGCGCGAACATGTCCTTACGCGTCAGGTGGGCTAGGTCCACCCTTAAGCTACAAAACTGATCGTACTCGATCGTGATAGGTTGATACGTAGGTCCGTTCTTCAGTAATGAGATCTCATCGCTGACTTCTACCTTAGCCTTAAACAGTGCGGGAATCGCCATTACCAAGTCACCTTCCTATGGTTGAGTTCATTCTGCATCGCTACCCGATACGCCGGGAGCATTCTGTACTGCGTGTCCAGACAATTCTGAATGTGTGCTGAAGTCATGTCCTTCAAGGGGATGTACTTCAAAGGTTCAGAACCATCGATACCACGTGTACCCCATCGCATGACCTCACGAATCATATCATGTGGATCATCTGAGTACACAGAGACGTCTTCTGCAGGAGGTGCATCTTTGTCAAAGGTACGTCTCAGGTACTCAGGTCCACCATCAACACAATAGCGAAAGCCGTTCGCGTCGGTGTGACAACTATAGTCGTGTCGATGTCGACTCTCGACGATCGTGCCGTCTGGAGTCTTGATGCGATTTGCGATGATGGTTGGCGTAGTCTTCATGTGTATGAAACCTCTGATATTCCTGATGCTTGGATAGCACTCTGACAGATGATGCATGGATGGGACGGTGCTGGTTCCCCATCTGCAGTGAACCTAAAGATGGCGATCTTGTGCGCCTTGTTTAGGTCCGGACATTTGATGATTGCTGCGATCTCAGCGTGAAGGAATTCTTTGTAGGGTTCCTTCAACCGTGCGGCGTACATCTTCTGAAGAGGATGTGTCTTTACGTAGCTATTCTGGCCAACGCTAAGGACACGTCCCTTCTTGTCGTAGATGATCGCCGTCAAGGCGAACTGCTTCGCCATTACCAAGCCAACACTTTGGGAGAGTAGATGATCTTGCCTTCGTACTCGAGTTGACTCTTCTCGAACTCGGTAAGGAAGTCATTGGCGACGACCTCATAGTTGATGATGGTCTCACGGAAGAAGTCATCATTGGACTCGATCTGAGCACGAAGAGCCATCACGACTTCAGTGACTTTATTGAAGTCCTTGAAGTTGTTGATGACGTACTCACCGCTACCCTTGGCCTTCCAGTGCTGAGGGCATTCGCCCTTGCCGTCATGGGTGTGGGCGCCGTAGTTTTCGTAAACTTGGGTAGTGATGAAGAGCTTAGACATGCTTTTTCCTTGCTGTGTTGATTTGATAGATAGATCTTATCAAAATCACGAATTGTTGTACACAGTAGTTGACTGTTCTTGTCAACTATTGATCACGTGCCCTTGGTCTCTCAGAAGCTGCTCCACGTAGTCACAAGACTCTACGTCAATATCATAGATTTCAGAATCTGATAATATAGAAACCATCATTTGCCATACTGAGTCACTAAAATTCATAATATACCTTGTTGTAATTGTGGATAATACTTAGATAACCATTCAAGGTTATTTCTATTCGGATTTGGTTCATACCATCCGTCTTTACCGTAGATATTAGATATAGACTGAAAGTATTCCTCGTACATCGGCGCGACTTTCTCTAGGCTGTAGTTCTTACCCCAAGCTCGACAAGCCCATGGATCGATGTTACCAATGTTCTTTGTCGCCCACACGAACTGCTCGAAGGTCTTGCATCGATAACCAGTCTTTCCGTGTAGGTTGTTCTCGGTGAAGCAACCCCAGTCTGTGGTGATCGTAGGTGTACCTGACAGCAACATTTCTACCTGCACGCCCCCGAAGGGTTCGATGTATAAGCTGGGAACGAACCCACCACGGGCTCGACTCATGAGGGTCTTTCGCTTAGCAATATCGGCGTAACCAACACACTCCACGTGATCAGGTGTCTTATCGTAACCCATGTCCTGGATGTTACCCTGACCGGCGATCACGAGCTTGACACCTGCTTCTCGTGTAGCTTGAATCGCTACGTCAACGCCCTTGTTGTTAAAGATGCGCCCCAGGTAGAGGAAGTAGTCTTCCTTCTCTTCTGGTTTGCACTCAAAGTTGGAGACGTCAAAGTAATTGGGGATGACGCAGTCGTACCAACTAGGATTACCTGAACCACTGACGCCGTGTAGACCATAGTAAGCGTGATAGATCGCGTAACTTTCGAATACCTTGTAAGGAGCAAAGTGCCCTCCTGAGTACCCGATACCAGGTTCAACCACGATCATGTCAAGATGAGCATCTGCAATCGCTTTGTGACCATAACCCCAGAAACAAAGCAGGAAATCGCCAGGTTGCTTACGTTTACCAACCTCACGGATGGTGTTCGCATAGAAGGTCTTGTAGGCGTGATCGTCAAGCGCAAACTTAAAGAATGTTGAGCGCCAGTCGTATGATCCGTACGCGATCTTAAGATCTTTATTGCCAACTACAGTAACATGTTCATCATAGTAGAGGTCGGAGTCTTCATGACCATAGTGTATTAACTCATGCCCCCGATCCTTCATCATACGAGTGAACTTGACTACCTTTTGAGTGAAGGCACAGCCATTATACTCTTCGCTTGACACTGTGTGGGGTATACCTAATACATGAAAACGCATATCACTCCTTAAGACTATGAATCATTATAACAAAACACTGATCACATGTACAATCTTATGTGTGTACGTGCGAGATGTTAATAGAATCCTTTATAATCACGGTTGATACGATCGAGGTGTGGTGATCGTGATCATTTGTAAATTCTATATCATCAATGATCGTATCATTTGGAATGACGTCAGTAGACGCGGCGTCATTTATAGGGATGTCATCATTTATCTGGACTTCATGATGCTTTGAGATTGGAATGACTACTACCGGCTTCTTTCTCATCTGTGTCTGATTGACTGCTATAAACATCAGGACTGCAAGAGGATCAAACACTGTAACGATCATGAGGATAATGATACGAACTGCCTTCTCTAGCACGCCACCATCTAGGGTATCACCATAAATCAGGGCTGCAATGTACTTGATAGGACCTACTTCGACTTCAACCTTTCGAAGCTCAGCCGCGATGGGTGCCTTCTCTTTGGACAGTCTACCTACTTCCTTCTGTGCGGTCGCAATCTCATCATTAATACGCGCCCTTTCCTTAGACTGAGCGCGTCTCAAATTAGTAGAAGTAGTGGCTCCATTGGCATCAGTGGTACGACTAAGAGCCGCATCTACCTGTGAATCCATCTGAGCTAGCGCCTTACGTGATGACTCGATGTTATCACGTTGTGTCTTGACCTGTTCGTCTATCAGTGCTATCTTATCCGCCACGTCTCCCGACGATACACCATGTTCTAAGTGTGCTTTAGACAATGCGCCAAAGATACCCATTGATGTAAGCATCATGAGGATAATGATTGCGCTCACGAAGTAGTACTTCATGACCTTCGGTGTCTCACTCCAGTTCCTATAGAGCCAGGAAGTGACGACTATCTTAGAGACTTCTAAGATGCTTCCCATCACAGCCATGGATATGGCTGCGCCAGAGAAAATGGCGATCAAGCCGAGGATGGAATAGAAGGCCGCTACAGCTGAGAGTGCTATAGCGCACAACAGTAACATGAGTGTCATAGCATCAGGTTTTTAACGTGGTTTCGATGTATCTTTCCTCCGACGAACCCATTGTACCACTCATTGGGCTTTAGGAGCACATCATTCATGATCTGTTCCTTCATCTCAAGATAGTTGCAATCTCCCTTAGAGACGCATAGATGAAGTATCTCACGTGTAAAGTTAGACTCGCCGAGTTTTACCACGTCGAGTTGTAACTCTAAAGAAGAGGACCAATAGGTTGGCCAATCAGATGGCACCTTTACTTTCTTCTTCTTACCCTTCACCAGTTTAGTCCTGCTAAACCAAAACAACTTCTTGCCAATATAGTGTCGGGCTTGTGATACATTTGTGATCTTGTATACAAACCCAACGTAGCTTCCTATCTGTGATTCAGTGAATACTTCATTATGATAAAGCCACATAAACACTCCGTGTTGTACGGAGTTATTTATGGTTCAGGCTATCTTCTGTAGCAGTTGCTTTAGTTGCCTGAATCGTACCACTAAGTAATAGAGCTTAAGAATCTTTGGACGATCATTCATCATCTTCATACTCCTCTGTGTCAGAGATGTCAGCACCACAGACTGGACAACAAACAATAGCATCAACGTCTTGTTCTGTACCCTTAAGCGTTATCTTTCCATACGAATTACACTCGGCACATTCAAATAATCTAGATGGCATCTTCTTTTCCTTGTTACCAACGACTCATGTCACCCTTCGCAGTCCGCATCGATGAGAGTTGAGCGGGTAGCTTGGGTAGAAAATTGGTTCCTGTCTCAGCTTCAATCTCTGAGACAGGAACCACGTACGTAGGAAGCTTCTTTGGATCTAAGTCTTCATTCGGCATCAAGAATGCTAGAGTCTTACTAGCCTTAGGATCAATAATGATCTTATAGATTCGAGTTGGAACCGCGACACCGGCACCAATAGATTTCACGGGGGCATGATAAATCGTACCACTAATGACAAACATTTCTCCATGATTCTTAACTAGAGCACGAGTGTATTGTTCTAAGTTCCTCCAGATACCACGATTGTTTCCCGGTACTTGAGGCATCATGTTAGTAAGAAGAAATGATTCACTCATTGCCTTGGTGTCATATGTAAAGTTACCTGCCGGTGCAATGTGTCCACGATCATATCCACTAGAAACATAATCATGTAGCGTGGCACGATGTGCTACAGGAATCTCTGTGTCTTCACGGAAGTCATCCTTACGAGATGCAGACCCTCCAAGATGATTAGCCGTGATACGCTCTACAACGAAGTAGGGCACCTTGGTAGCATAGTTGTAGTTAACTGCATAGCCCATCCTACACAGATACTGGTTGTTACCCTCATGTTTAATCTGTGGAGCACCCGCTAACACGTGCTGGGGACAATGATCATCTATTGGATTTGCCGCCACCAAGAAGGGTAGTAGGGCTAAAACGTATAGTAGTTTTTTCACCAGTGTCTCCATGTATTAAGTATGATGTGGAAGCATGTGACCATCTCGACTAGTCTCATGCACCACCATATCAAGGAGCTGTGCTTCTCGATTTGTTTCTGCATACGGGGATTCAGAACGTTATCTCACACGTGCCACCTGCACACGCGGCCTGCTCAGACAAATTGGTATTGTCATCGCTTTCTAATACATCATTCAAGTTGATCTCATGAAGCGACTTCAACATCTCTTCATAGACTTCCTTAGTGCAATCTTCAAACGGTGCCTGAACATAGGTACCATTGTCATAGGGTAGAACTGCGATGCCAGTATAGTAGTTCTGATTATCCCACATCCACTTACCAACCGACTCCCACTCGTCAGGTTTTACAGAGATTGTGCAACTAACATTATGTTGATTAGGACCTTCACGATAACCAGTAGCTACCCAATCCGTATTTAGTAGCTTTACACGTTCAAGCAAATTGATCGCTGGTTCAGTACGAAGAATAGAACCCTCTGGTGCCGATTGAGGAAACGACATGACAGCCTCGATGTGTGGCTTGAACTTGCAGTTCTCGATCAATTGGGGGAAGTTCTGAACCATGTACTCATAGAGTGCTTCATTCTTACCAACACGCATACGACGAATGTAGTAGTCATTATGCCAAGCATGCACACCAGAACTAGATCCAACTGTCAGGCTTGAGGTACCACTTGGCTTGACGCAGGTTGTGCGTGAAGCGGGATTGATGCCAATCACTGTTGCAACACGAGCATTCTCATCATTAACAATTGCTGCAGCCTGTGCGATGTCTAAGTTTAAGATTTTACCTGAACCAATGCCAGTCATACCTACACCGATCAATGCGTCCTTATCGGTGTTATCCTTCCACTGGGCACGAAGGTAGTGGAAGTCGGTGTAACCAGCCTGAAGCGTACCCAACAGGGCAGCTGCCTTGGCGCGTGCGTTTAGGTCTTCTTGTGACTCAACATCAGAGACATTG
>ENA-OSIY01001369-OSIY01001369.1-marine-metagenome-genome-assembly--contig:-NODE-1369-length-13102-cov-6.351478_pt1 | contig 13102 bp, 10 predicted proteins | sample MGYA00237884_ERZ534233 | MGnify/ENA primary metagenome ERZ534233 (study PRJEB26412, sample SAMN06343840) | marine metagenome | isolation source: estuarine water | place: USA: Columbia River Estuary... | reverse complement strand
GTATTTGAACTGTATAAGTTGCTAACCAACCACTATATGGGCCAGTAGTAGACGCTGTTGTTCCAGGAAGAACTCCTATAGGAGCGTAAGTAAAACTAGTAACTTTAGCTCTAACTTGCGTATTTGAGGGTAACGCGCCCGCTATGTTAGGGTCTGCCAAAAGCAAAATATCACCTGGCTGTATGTCTAAACCAACTCCATCTAACACTGGGTAAACATTTCCACCTCCGCCACCACCAGTGGAAGTTATAGAACTAAAAACAGAATCACTTCCGTTTGTTCCTTTAGCCACTGAATTTTGCACGGCACCTGCACCGCCGGCGCCAACGGTTACTGTATATGCGGTTGTTGGTACAACAGTAACAACTGCGCCGGCAGCACCTCCACCACCCGAAGACTCTCCTGCTACTGAACAACGATAACCGCCTGCACCGCCGCCACCGCCACCAGCATCGTAGGAATTCTGATTTGACCCCCCGCCACCGCCGCCTGCAACTACTAGATATTCTACAGTGTAAGATGGACCTTGGGTTATTGCAAACCAAGACGATAAAGTTGCGCTGTACCATTCAACGTAGCCCTCTGTGCTATTAAACCTAATCATGCCATCAGTGGCACTGGCAGGTCGTTGCGCTGTGTTTCCTACTGGTATTGTGATTGATCCTGTGTCGTTGAAAATTGTATTTTTTAGTGTTGCGTTGCCACCTGTAATGTTTCCAGTGGTACTGATTGGGTTAGATCCAAATGCAGCCAAATTGGCCGCAACATTGGCATTGCCATAACTTGCAGGCAGTCCAGTCAACTGCGATCCGTTGCCTAAGATATAACTACCAGTGATGTTACCGGATGCACTAACAACTCCAACAGATACCACATTGCCACCTGTAACATTAGCAGTAACCGACACTGTGGTGCCTGTATGTGTAGTGGCATTAACATTTGCTCCACCTAGTATGTTACCGCCAGTAACATTCCCACTTGCGCTCACGGTAGTGGTCACAATATTACCGGTGAATGCGGTGGTCACGCCCCAGGCGGAGGTAGACGAACTATAGGTGTACAGTACACCATTAACTGTGGTTGTTTGACCGTTTGTGGGAGATGTTGGAAATGCCATACTTCTATTTATTAGAAAGTAAACAGTTTAAATGTTACCAACGCCGCAGTTAGCAACAACAATCCACTCCAAATACCCAGTGCTGTATAATATGTAGCCAGCGGTGTCCCAAAATATCTATTGCCCACAGCAACACATTTATGAGTAGGGCTTATCAAGTATCCAACATAATCAACGGCAAAGAACCACACAAAGTACTGAACTCCAAATACCTGTGACATCAACACTGCAAATGCCACATATTTTCCGCTACTGCCCATCAAGAAACTTGCAAGAAATCCAACGGCACTGATAGTTAACATGCCCATGAATGTAGTTGGGTCCAGTGCGGATCCAGTTATCCATGCTTTATAAACAGCTTCATTGGATTTAAAATAATTTCCTAACACAATAGCCAGTGCCACAATAACAACCACTTGCCAGTTGATGTAACTCAGTAACTTTTTGTAATCCCATGTTTGTGTCAGCAAGCAGTAGTACAGTGCAAGTAATCCAAAGATTTCAAACACATTCTTGTCGCCCCCGCAGTAAATGTAAACACCTATTGCAACAAAGAACGGCACAACATTCCGTAGAACAGCAGAGATTTTAAACTCGCCTGTGTGGTTGATATGGATGTCTTCTTCTTTGACCATGAAGAAAATATACCCTGCGACAAATGCTAGCGATACAGCCAACAAAGGCCAGATCATTGCCATCCATGCAGCATAGGTTAGCCCAAATGCCGCTATGGGCAAGATAACAGTTTTTTCCAGTGGGCTCCACAAGTAGTAATGGTGAGTGGCAAGGTAATCTACAATACCCATCTTTTCTCTGCTGTGCCCATGATCGCTGGTCATGGTATCTAACACACCTGCACTCACAGTAACACGACCTTCGATGGGCAAAATACCACCAACTGCTGATACTAGTGCAACCAACACGCGGTTGCTTTTGACAGTATCTTGAATATAGGCAAATGCACTGGCAAACAGATTTTTCTCTTTTGCAATGCCTGCGGTGATCATGATGAATACCAGCATCCACAGGTATTCTAATCCTTTTAACAAGAACATTTTACTTCCCCTCTATATGACGTTCGTATGCTTCTTTGATCTTTGGTCTGTTAAAGATAAAACCAAAGAAATTCAAGTACTTTCGTTTTGTCATCCATAATTCATCTCTTGCAGACTTATCTCGCACAACAAAATCATATGTTTTTTCGGTCAATGGTATCAGCTGTGCCAGTGGCGTGCCTGCCTTGACCAAATGTTTTCCACTTTTTTCGTTCCAGTATCCTTGTACATTCAACTCTGAACTTATGCCTGGATCCAGTATACCTGTACAACTTTCAAATCTAAGATCATCCGTGTACGGTATTGGTATCATTATAAACTTGACTCCAGACGGAGCCATCACATGCCAAGGTGTGTTGATTTTTAGTATGCTGGCCACACTCCAAGGGCGGTTGGGTAAAAATTTAGCCACACCGTCAGAATGCTGTGACTGTAGAGTTTCTTTGCCCAACAACGTACTCAGTGACCCGTCGGGCATGGTAACTCTAAAACCCACTTCATTGCACTCAATTTCAAAATCGTGCCAGGCAGGGATTATGTAGCCTGTACCAAACATTTCAAATATGCCGGGACATTTGAATATATGCAGTTCTCGTTTGTCTTTTTGTTTTAGATAATCGGCACGAGCTTGGTGTATCCATCCAGGCAACACTTGTCGAGCTGGCACAATAGGGAAAGTTTCGGCCACACCCGGTACGCTGGAGAAAAATTCAATTTTTTTAGTCATATATCATCTGAGGTGTTTGAAAGCGTATGTTGAACGCAATATTTACTCGCTGGTCTTTGCTTGTATTAATTTCAGTTTCATGTGGCATCCATCCAGGCCACACCAGCAGATCTCCATTTTTAGGAGCCCAAGATGTTCTTGATATAAAAGGTGCATACGGGTTGCAAGTTTCTGTTAAATTGCTAGGGTTATGAAACACCAAGTCTCCAGTGCCGTATCCTTGCATGTAATACAAGCCCACAAAGTGGTACAGTCCGTGATTATGCAAGCTGTTTTTGCTCATTGGTTCGTTCACATTTGTCCAGTACTTTACTTCGGGTGACTGAAAGTGTTTTACTTTGGTAGCAAACGAATGATCTGTTTTTATGTAATAATCAATTGCCGTGTTTGTTAGATCTCGGAGGCAAGTTAGCAACCACTCAATGTTTTGATATTTGAATTGACTACGCCAACAGCCTTCATTGCTAAATGCCATCACATCCTGATCAGCAGTACGGTGTGCTAGAGCTTCGGCCAACAGAGTTTGTCTCTCATCATCAGTACCTACAGAGGCAGTAAACAAGTCGGCTGCAATTATGGGAAACCTAACTACCTTCATTTTTTAACAACCAAAATGTACAGTCCATTCCACCATTGCCCTGGATTCTCTTTTGAGTTAAGCATCATTTTAGAATACACTGGTGTCAACCCAGCTTGTTCAATTCCTCGATTGGCACCAACTACTGTGTCAGTCCAGTTGGCATCATCAAATATCAGTATAGCATATTCAGCCAGGCAATCTTTGTAATGTACCACGGCTTGAGTAACTGTTTCTTCGTCATGCGGCCCATCGTAAAAGAACAAATCTACATTGGTAATTTTATCAGTATCAACTGCCAGCAGGTCTTGATCGTGTATCACAAGATTTGCATGTTGTACATTGGTTTCAAATACTGCTCTACTGTTGATTGGCAAATCAAACAGCCCAGACTCTGGTTGTATGTCTGGCTGTGACCAGTTGTCAACACAATCAATTTTGATGTTGGGATTAAGAGCCACTGCGCCAGCAGTTGCGCCAAGTGCAGACCCAATTTCTAAATACTGTGTGCAATGCTGTGACAGCGCAAACAACAATTGTTGCACTCGTACACTGGTCAGCCCTTGTACATTCACATCCACAGGGCAATTTACACTGTCAACTAACTCTTTGGTCACTGCCAGTATCAACGGGTGACTTTGTTGTTTGCTTTTTGCTTCGTATAGCTTGTCGCAAAAGTTGCAATCCCAACAATCAAACTTGCAATTTTTAATCTTGTCGCGCCAGGCGTTTATTGGTTTGTTTACTAGATTAGTTTCGTTGATGTATTCATTGAATGTGTCAAATAGTATATCTTCGTTGTTGGCATATCTGCTGATGATGTCCATGGTTTCAAACAGACGAGACACGCTTTCTCGTCCATGCATTTTAATCACATCAACATACTCAAGCAATTCGTCCCAGTCTTCTCGCCAGGGCGTGAAGTTTGCTGTTTTTAACGGAGTACTAGGATCTTCCTTGTCCCACTTTGGGCAACTGACACGACTAATTGGGTCGTTAAAATATTGTGGTAGTTCGCCTTGTCTGGTATTGTTAAACTGAAAGTGTTCATCCATCATTGCACATCCACCAACACACCCTTCGTTGGCCAACAAACTGAGCTTGATGTTGTACTTGGTGGCAACTCGTTTCATCTTGATCAGTGTGTCTCTGTCACGCATCAAGTCACGCTCCAGGTTGACATAGTGAAATCCTGCTTCAGCCAACTTGGCCACTTCCATAGGCGTGTTTACATTACGCAAGATTGTGTTTTTAATGTTCAACTCTGGAAAAGCTGTTTGTATTTGTTTTGTGGCCAACCAATGAGTATGCGGAATAGTGGCGGACCGTACACCAGCATCGTACAGCAGTTTAAAATTGCCAATAAACAAATCTAGGTTATGCTGACTTGGCCGTATCATTGTGTTGTTGAATGTGGCCGAGATAGGAATCCCTGTAAATTCTTGTATCTTCAATGCCACGTCAATGGTGTCACCCGAGTCAGATATAAACACATCGCCCATGGCATCCTGGATAAACGGCGGCATACGACAAGTAAAATACAAGTCGTATATCCAGGGTTTATACTTTGTTAAAAATTGTAAGAACTGATCAAACTGAGCTTGATTCAGTTTGGGATTTATAGGAACCGAAAATATAGGTGTCATCTATATATTATACACTGCTCCAGCGGTGAAGTTCAAGTCTGTTTGCTGGTTTGCGGGCATATTGTATCCAAAATTAGTGTGTAACAGCACATTGCATTCAGCCAAATTTGTACAATTTTTAATTTTGGCTTCTGTTATTTGTTTGTTTGTCAACAATGTAGCAATGCTGGTATTATAAGCATCTATTGCAGTCAATACTTTTGACACCATCTCTGCTGTGGTAATAGACCTTGCCGTTGCCAATGCTGTCAACATCGGTGTTGGTGCAGAGTTGTTGGCAGTGTATGCTTCCGCTTCGGCTCGTTGCTGTGCCCAACTGGTTGTCTCTAGCTGGCTTGTGGCGTCTATTTCTTTTAGTCGCTTGTCATATACTTCGTCAACAATCTTGCGCATGGCAATTTTCATAAACTTGGTTGCGTTGTTTTTGTCGGCGTCTGTCAGGTAATACTTGGCTTTGATTGTTTCATCTTCTAAACTTGATAAAAATTGCAATTGTTCTTCAGGCAATGTATTGGCCTTGACACTGACATATCCACTATAGTTTCCGGCAAATTTCCAGGCCAATGCAACATCAGTGTCAGCAATGGCCGTGGCTTTCAAATGAGCAATGTCCACTAGTTCTTTGACCGAGTCGTCAAGGAAACCCAGTACATAATCCAAATAGTGACCAGCTCGTTTTACTATGCCAAGTTGCTGATCTGATACAGTCTTAAACAGTAGGTACATCTTCTTTTCCTTTAGTGCCCAAATACAACTGAGATGAGAGTTTTGTTGTTGGTGCATCTACTCCAAGTTGTTGGATGCTGTTGTTGACATAACTCAGTATGTTGTTTGTGCGTATTTCGTTTCGCACAAAATAGTCACATGCCAACTCCATTACTTCAATCTGTTGTGCAGGTTCTAGCATGCCAACTGCTTCCATGTTGCCTACGCCGGCACGACCATATGCTATCATGTCTAGTGCTGTTTGTTTTGCTAGTCGTAGTGTCCAGTATTCTTTTTCTAACTTTTCAGTTTCTGTAGAGTTGGTCATTATATCCATGATACGGCGGCCGTCCTCAAGATAGCCTTCAGAGCTGTTGTTAAATTCGTCAATGAGTTTGAGATAGATATCACGCTCATCGTAGGCATCTTGTAACCGAGCCTGGCTTTTTCGTTGCATTCGTTGCAATTTTATCACTTCCAGCTGATGTAGTTTTTTCTGTGCTGGACTTGCAGTGCGTTCCAGTTCTTCAGTGTGGATTTCTATTTCAAACACAATCTTTTGTGATTCGTACTCCATGCTTTCTACAGCACTTTCTCTGGTGTTTAATTCCAACAGGTACTGTTTCAGTTTGGCGTAAGGAGTTATCTGTGCATTGCCAATGAAGTTTTTGACTTTGAATTCAGGTATTGTCCAGTGCTGAGATATTGCAGTGACAATAAGTTCTTTGTGGTCGTTGGTTAAAAAACTAACATTAGTTGATAAATCGCTTACTTTGTACTGAGTCACTGATTGTTCCATATGATTATTTTATCCCTTCCATACACAGTGCCCAGAACTTCCGCCTGGCACTCCGGTTCTGATAGAGCCGGCTCCTAATTCAAATCCTGATTCGGTTATGTAACTGAATCTCCAACCTCGGTTATTTTGTCCGGCAGCTGTGTAACATCCCATCATGTATTGATGATCTTGTCCCATATCAAAATTTTCTTCCCCTGAATCAGTTACTGGTTTTGCAGTAGTCCCAGAATTAGTTTCGGTAGTCAAATTCCAACGGCGCAAATTATATCCACCGTTGTATGTGCCTTCGTTGCCACAATATCCTTTGCCTAGTTTGGTGTTGATTCCTTTTTGTTGACTGCCACTTCCGTTTACAGTTCCGCTGGTGTTGACAGTCATGGTAGATCCTGTTACAAAACTATACTTATGTGTGCCTTCTCCCCACGAAAAACCTTTTAGTTCGTCACTGATAGTAGCTACTCCGGATTGCATACTGTCACCGGTCAAAGATGTCAATCCAGTTGATGCCATGGTTTCTGTGGTCATGTTAAAGAAATCAACTCCACTAGTGCCGCCGCCCACAATCCATGCATACAAATGTTCTTTAAAAAATGTACCACAATCGTTACGACCAACAGTCATGTTCCAATTTGCATTTAATCCAGCATTGGTTTCGGTTGCTAGGTAAAATGCTGAAGTGGTAGCACTTGTACCAGGCCAAGTGTTATCTGTACTCCACAAAAATCCTTTGCTAAGATTGTTAACGCCCGATGTATATGCTCCTGAGTTGGTCAGTAGATCACCCAAATTGGTCATTACATCAGTAGCATGTACCATGCGGTTGACATTTTTCCAAGGACTACTACTTTGGTATCCGCCCATTACATAACCAGTTGTAATAATTTGTCTGTATAAAAACGAACCTCCGGATGCTGTACTGATCACATCTTTCCAGATGCCGCTATCATGTATTTCCATAACACCTGTATCTGTGTTGTAGATTATTTGACCAAGAGACGGGCTTGCTGGTCGTGTTGCTGTGGTAAAGGCCGGTACCCTTACTCCATTTTCGTCTGCAATTACCGACGCATTTATATAAAATCCCATTATGATCCTTTCCAGACACACTGGCCCGAACTGCCGCCGGCGACCCCAGTTCTCAGTGATCCGGCTCCTAGTTCGGCTCCGGACTCGGTTGAATAACTAAATTTCCAACCTCGATTGTTTTGGGCGCCGTCATACATGCCCATCATGTATTGATGGGCTTGCCCCATATCAAAATTCTCTTCTCCTGAATTGCCAATTGGCTTTGCAATAGTTCCTAGACTGGTGTCAGTGACAAAACTTATTCTGCGCAAGTTATACCCACCGTTGTATGTGCCTTCATTGCCAATGTATCCTTTTTGCAATTTACTGCTAATTCCTTTTTGCTGGGGGTGTGTTAACATATTACCTGAAGTGTATGTGGCGCCCAACCTCACAGTACCATCACTACTGGGATTTGTACTGATTTTTAAAACCATTGGTGAAATCACTGCTGTGGTTGTGGTGCTAAACATTAGCTTGACTGCCAGTGCTGATCCATACGCATATCCGTGTGTGTCCGTTGAAATTGCATCGCCAAAGCCAGCTCCACTTGCGCCAAAGTATGATGCGGTGATTAGGCCTTGCATGGTTTCTGTGGTTAAATTAAATTGATCAACATCGGCTGTGCCGCCTGCAATGTATGCATATTGTGTTTCTTTAAAAATAGTAGCAATGTCATCATGGGCTTGCCAGGTGTTCCAGGCAGAGTTTAGTCCGGCGTTGGTTTCTGTGGCAAGATTAAACGCACTAGTTGTTGTTCCAGCAGCCATTGAGTCATTGGTGCTCCACAAAAAACCCTTGGTCAAACTGTTGACTCCAGATGTGTAAGTACCAGCATAGGTCAACAAGTCGCCTAAGTTGGTCATTACATCAGTTGCATGCACCATGCGATTGACATTTTTCCATGGACTTTGATCTTTGTATCCGCCCATTACATACCCAGTTGTGATGACCAGTCTGGTTAAAAATGTTCCGTGGCGAATGTCCGCGGCATCTTTCCATACACCAGCATCATATATTTCCATGCGGTGGTTATCAGAGTTGTATATAACTTGTCCCTGGGTTGGGCTGGCTGGCAATGTTGCAGTGGTTTTTGATGGGACAAACATTCCTGTGTTGTCAAGAGATACTGTGTTTCCAGTTAGAAATGCCATTATTTACTTCCTAGGTGCTTCTTTAACTGTTCAACTTCTGTTGTCAATTCCTTAACTGCTTCAATCAGCAACGGAACTAGTCGTTCATATTGAACTGTCAGGTAGTTTTGATCAATTGGGCTTGGTGCAACTGCTTCGGGCACCACCCGTTGCACAGACTGAGCACTAACACCAACTTGTCTATATCCCGGAGACACACCCAACGACACAGCCAACTCATTTGGCTCATAGTAGAATGTTTCAATTTGACCAACTTTGTCTGTTGGGTGTTCTATTGTGCCCAGTATTGTTTTGAGTCTAATGTCTGAATAGGAAGAAAATACATTACCGGTAAAATATCCGTTGCCGGCACTGACATTGCCGGCTACACTAATACCTGTGGTGGTTGCCACTACAACATTTGAAGTGCCTCCAACTGATGTGGTAACATTGCCACCGGAGGAAACTACGGTCACGCTACTGGTACCGTTGCTGATGTACGCAAGGCCACCGCCACCGCTTTGTACAACCCAGGCCAAATTACCAGCGCCATCAGTTTGTAAAACATATCCGTTGGTGCCGCCGGATATTTTAAGATTTGCCACTGCTCCCAGACTTACATTTGCAGTAGTAATAAAATTAACAACTCCAGTGGCGTTGCTGACAGTTAATCCTGTGGTTGTGATTCCCGACGAGGATACTACAACAACATTTGAAGTACCGTTAATTGAAATATTTGCATTGCCCCCAGAAGCACCAATGTTGGCTTCGCTGGTTCCATTGGATATTTTTGCAGCAGTTGTATTAATGCCAGTGAGCGCAGAGCCATTGCCAACAAAATAATTGCCGGTGATGTTGCCTGTGGCAGATATCAATCCACCTGTTAATAAGTTACCACTTGTGGTGTTACCCGTGACGCTTACTGAGGTGCCTGTATGTGTTGTGGCATTGACGTTGGCACCACCTAGTATATTACCACCAATGATGTTGCCTGTGGCACTGATTGTACCGGTTGACACTAATGCATTACTCGCGGCATCAAATGTGAGTCCAGAGCTGGCCGCGGCATTGCCTAAATTGTTATATAGTATTTGTGTATTTGACCCAGGAACTGTTAGGTTACCAGATATATTCCCCAGGAATGTTCCAATAAAATAACCACTGGTAGTTATATTACCAGTGGAACTCAAACTTGTTAGTGTACCAACCGATGTTATGTTTGCTTGTGCCGCGGTAGTTACGGTGCCGGATGTGGTTGCAGATGTTGCTGTACCTGCTGATGTGGCATAGGTGGCATTGGCCACTGTGCCGCTTACATTTGCTCCAGTAATGGTAGTTAGTGGAGCACCGTTACCAACAAACTGAGATGCATTGACATTTCCAGTTACACTGACGCTGGATAAAATACCAACCGAAGTAATGTTTGGTTGGGCCGCTGTTGTTACTGTGGCAGCTGTGGTTGCTGTGCCAGCACTTGTGGCATATGTTGCATTGGCCACAACGCCTGATACATTGGCACCGGCCACACTATTAGCTGTGGTTGCAAATGTGGCCAACCCAACAGTTACATTTGAGACATTTGCGTCAGTTACAACAATATTACCATTCATGCCTCCATGAGCCGAACATTGATATTTGTAATTGCCCGTTACACCATACGGAATTTTCCAATATAATGTTCCTGATATTTTGCCTTGTGCTGAACTAGTGGTTGATACGGTTCCTGCGGCGTCAATGTGTTCTAACCCAACGCTGTAGTTTGCACTAGCACCTGTTTGAATCAAGAATGGATGTCCTGATACATTCAAATTAAATGCCAGTGTTTGACCACTGACAACATATATTGCAGGATTGACTGTGGCGCCATATTGGTCAAATATATAACCAGACATTCCACTGGCAGTGACATTTAGGCGTGTTGTGCTTTGTAGATACAATTCATCTGTTGTTAATCCAGCTGTGTTAAAAGTTGTGATATTACCAAAAGTCAATGCACTCAATTGACTACCATTACCAGTGAAGAAATTAGCTGTGGCCAGGTTGCCTAAACTAGCATTACCAGAAGTAATATTAGCTGTAACCGTTACAGAATCCAAAGTACCAACTGAAGTAATGTTAGTCTGTGCAGCCGTGGTCAATGTACCTGCAATACTTGTACCTGACAAGTTGCCACCAATGACATTACCTGTGGCTGATATTAATCCGCCTGTTAATACATTGCCACCAATAATGTTACCTGTGGCAGAAATTAAATCACCAACATTTAAATTGCCAGATATGCCTGTTCCGCCAATTACCTTTAACGCACCCACATTTGACCCTATGCTTGGCAATCCTGATCTGACTACTATGTTACCAAAATTAGCTGTTCCTTGATTGTTATTAATTGATGTATTAATAGCACCTGCGGCAATTATACCAGCTGTGGTGTTTATTGTTGAAATAGCACCAGTTGGGCTAAACACAGTGCCTACTGGATTTGGATTGTCAGTTGTGGGAGGTGGAACAAGAGCAAAACCGCCAGATGTTGCGTCTGTTGTAATTTTGGCACCGCCCATGTCAATGGTGTTACCACTGATGTACAATGTTCTAAATCGGTTTGTGGGGCTACCTAAATCATAGGTTATGTTTGCTGAAGGTATAATACTGCCAGAGAGATTGACATTTCCACCAATGGTGGCAGTACCAGTGACCGACAGTAATCCGGCTGTGTTTAAGTTGCCACTTGTGACATTACCAGTAACTGATACAAGTCCGGCGGTGTTAATATTTCCGCCGGTGACATTACCAGTCACTGAAAGTAATCCGGCTGTGTTTAAGTTGCCACCTGTAACATTACCAGCAACTGATACAAGTCCGGCTGTGTTTAAGTTGCCACCAGTGACATTACCAGCAACTGATACAAGTCCGGCAGATAAAATATTTCCACTGGCACTAAATGGGCTTGTTACAGCAACAGTGCCTGTGCCATTGGCAGTTAATGTTAGATTGTTGTTGGCAGTACGACTAGTGATGTTATCAACACCAATTGAGCTGGCAAACTGTATTGCGTTGCCATCACTGCTGGTAATATTATTCCCAGCTGCGATTTGTAACGGACCTTGTACCTGAATGATACCGTCACCAGTTGGGTCAAGGCGTATCCCGCCTGATCCTGACGTTTGTAGTGCTAAATTTTGATTTGCGTTGGCGCTGACTACAATTGTGTCGGCACTAGAACTCAACACCTGTTGCCCGTTGATGTACAATGATCCAGGACCAATGTAAACTTCTTTCCAGGTCATTGTAGGTGCGCCCAATGCATACACATTGTTTGCTGTGGGAATAACATTACCAGTCATGAGCAAATTGCCAGTGATAGTGGTATTACCTGCGGTGTCAAATACTGCTAGGTTTGCAATTCCGCCCACACCTACAGAAACATTTCCCCCAGAACTGACTATTTTGACATTGCTGGTGCCTGACGCAATATTAGAAGCTGTGCCAGACGCTACCCCAGTCAACTGGCTTCCGTTGCCCAGGAAAAAATTGCCGGTAACATTACCTGTAACACTTGCACTTGTGCCTGTGATAACTCCACCCACAACTGACGCACCTGTCACAGTACCTGTAACACTTGCACTTGTGCCTGTGATAACTCCACCCACAACTGACGCACTGGTCACAGTACCACTTGCGCTCAATGTGGTGGTCAAGATGTTGCCGGTAAATGCTGTGGTCACATTCCAGGCGGTGGTAGACGAACTATAGGTGTACAGTACACCGTTGACAGTGGTTGTTTGGCCGTTTGTGGGGGATGTTGGGAATGCCATATTCTATTTATTATGCAGTAACTTCTTGCCAAGACACTGTGGCTTCGTTCCACTCATATCGTTTGTCATCTGTTGGGTGGGCAACCGGTGCTTCCCAGAGACAAGTGGTGTCGTTTAGTAACCAACTGGTGTACGGTTGTGGGGGAATAAATGCATCTCTTGTGCGGTCATATGTGTAGCCAATACCTGCATAATTTTTACGCAATGGGGTGCCGCCCGTAGCGTGAACACCGCCGTGTGTGTTGTATGATGTTTGAATCCATTCGCCAGGACTTGAGTCCACAAATGTTGCAAAGAATGCTGACTCAGCAACAATTACTTGTGTTACTATTCCATCAACTACTTTTGCAAAATGTGCCATGTTAATTTTTCCTTAAAGATTAGGCGGTGTATGTACCTGTCTCTTATACACATCTCCGAGCCCACGAGACAGGCAGAAATCTCGTATGCCGTCTTCTGCTTGAAA
>ENA-OSIY01001368-OSIY01001368.1-marine-metagenome-genome-assembly--contig:-NODE-1368-length-13107-cov-5.008826_pt1 | contig 13107 bp, 7 predicted proteins | sample MGYA00237884_ERZ534233 | MGnify/ENA primary metagenome ERZ534233 (study PRJEB26412, sample SAMN06343840) | marine metagenome | isolation source: estuarine water | place: USA: Columbia River Estuary... | reverse complement strand
TCGGCAGCGTCAGATGTGTATAAGAGACAGTTCCAGAAGATGAGCCTACCCAATTACCAGAAGCATCAATTACTTGTGTAGCACCAGCATAGTATCCACCCGCTGCAATTTTTGCTAAGTTGAATGTTACGTGCCCAGTATCAATAAATGCAGATGCGTCTGGTTCTGGTGTATAACTATCAAATGCTTTGAATACTCCATCAGTCGCATCTCTAAAGAAACCAGCATGGCGATATGTGCCATCGTTATAGTTTCCTGCCCAACCTAAATCTGGGTTTGCTACTGCACTTCCTGAGTTTAGATAAATCATGTTATCTTCAACTGCAAGCGTGGTGGTGTTAATTGTAACTGTAGTTCCTTGAACGGTAAGATCACCAGCCAATATCAAGTTAGTAGTGTTTAGAGTTTTAGTTGTGTTGTTGAATGTAAGTGCAGTATCCCCTGCGGCAACACCCGCATTATTATATACGATTTGGGTGTCACTTCCAGCAACTGGTCCTTGTGAACCCGTGTAACCGATAACACCCTGCGATCCCGTGTAACCACGAGAACCTGAATAACCAATTACGCCTTGAGAACCAGTGTAACCAAGTGAACCAGAATAACCAATTACGCCTTGACTTCCCGTATAACCAATAACGCCTTGTGATCCAGTATAACCAAGTGAACCAGAATAACCGATAACACCCTGACTACCTGTATATCCAATAATACCTTGGCTACCTGTGTAACCAATGACGCCTTGTGATCCAGTATAGCCAATAACACCCTGAATGCCCTGTGAACCAGTGTAGCCAATAACACCCTGAATGCCCTGTGAACCAGTGTAACCAATAACACCTTGAATGCCCTGTGAACCAGTGTAACCGATTATACCCTGTGATCCTGTATATCCAATGACGCCCTGAATGCCCTGTGAGCCTGTATAACCGATAACACCTTGAATACCTTGTGAGCCTGTATATCCAAGTGAACCAGTGTAACCAATAACACCTTGTGAACCAGTATATCCGATTACGCCTTGTGAGCCAGTATATCCAATTACTCCCTGAGAACCAGTATATCCTTGCGAACCAACATAACCAATATTTCCTTGTGAACCTGTGTAGCCTTGGATGCCCTGTGAACCAGTGTATCCCTGTGATCCAGAATAGCCGATTGGTCCTTGACTACCAGTGTAACCAATAACGCCCTGAATACCTTGGCTACCTGTGTATCCGATTACGCCTTGAATACCTTGCGATCCAGTGTATCCTTGTGATCCAGTATAGCCTTGACTTCCTGTATATCCTTGAGAACCAGTGTATCCTTGTGATCCAGAATACCCTCTAAGGTTTGCTACTGGACCTAGCCAGTTACCTAGGTTATCAATTACGGGGGTATCCCCCGCAATCAATCCATTTTTTACCACAAACTTTTTATCGTTAGCCACGGTTCACTCTCCCCTTATAGCTTTTATTTTATTGTCTAGTTATTTATCTAAACTCATATCTTCATAAATGTTTCCGAAACTTTATAAACTGTGCTGTTGGTTGTTGCACCAGTTGCTAAAATTCTCACAACAGAACCAGAAATATCAACTTGATATGTTGCAATCGTCGCTGAACCAGTGTAAACTACGCCGTATTCAGTAGCGAATGCGGTTGTTCCATTATGAGTAATCAACAGTTCGCTAATCTGACGTTCACCAGTAACTGTGTTATGCGCTTGCACTATTAGTTTTGCACCATGATAAGTAGCAGTCGCAAAAGAAGCGATCTGAGTGCTTGTTATAGTGGCAAGAGTAGCAGTTTCTGAACTACGCACCACTGTTGAATTTATATCTACGTCACCAACCACACTAAATCTTGATGGTGGAGTAGTAGTATTAACACCAACTCTGTTGTTTACGTCATCATAATAAAGACCTGACGCACCACCAGAAATTCCACCATTATTGTAGATTACTTGTCCATCTGTTCCAGAAACTGGACCCTGTGAACCTGTATAACCAATAACACCCTGAATACCTTGAGAACCAGTATAACCAAGTGAACCAGTATATCCTTGACTTCCCGTGTAACCGATAACACCTTGAATACCTTGGCTTCCTGTATAACCAATTATGCCCTGAATGCCTTGGCTTCCCGTGTAACCAATAACACCTTGAATGCCCTGAGAACCTGTGTAACCAATAACACCTTGTGAGCCTGTGTAGCCAATAACGCCTTGAGAACCTGTGTAGCCAATAACGCCTTGAGAACCAGTGTAACCAATAACGCCTTGTGGTCCAGTGATACCTTGAGAACCAGACAAATCACTTACATATGAATATGCAGTTCCGTTCCATAGATATAGACGGGAGTTTTCTGTATCGTCCACGTTGCCAGTTTCAACAATAGCAAACTGACCAGCAACTATACTAGTTGGAGCAGTATCGGCAGTTAGTGCTGCAACAGATGCATAACTTTTTACAATAGAGAAACCAAGACCTGTATCGCCTTTAGAACCAGTATAGCCTTGTGATCCTGTGTAACCGCGAGAACCAGAATAACCTATTACCCCTTGTGATCCTGTGTAACCAATAACACCTTGAATGCCCTGCGAACCTGTATAACCAATAACGCCTTGAATACCTTGTGATCCAGTGTAACCAATGATACCTTGAATACCTTGTGATCCCGTATAACCAATAACACCTTGAATACCCTGACTACCTGTATAACCAAGGGAACCAGAATAACCGATTACTCCTTGACTTCCTGTGTAACCAATGACGCCTTGAATGCCTTGAGAACCCGTATAACCGATGACACCCTGAATGCCTTGTGAGCCAGTATAACCTTGAATGCCTTGTGAGCCAGTATAGCCCTGTGATCCAGTGTAACCAATAACGCCTTGTGAACCCGTATAGCCGATGACGCCCTGTATGCCTTGACTACCTGTGTAACCAATAATACCTTGAATACCTTGTGATCCTGTGTATCCGATTACGCCTTGTATGCCTTGGCTACCCGTATATCCCTGAGAACCTGTGTATCCCTGACTACCAGTATAACCAATAATACCTTGAGAACCTGTATATCCAATAATACCCTGAATGCCCTGAGAACCAGTATATCCGATTACGCCCTGAATGCCTTGCGAACCAGTATAGCCAATTACGCCCTGACTACCTGTGTATCCTTGAACGCCCTGAGAACCAGTATAGCCCTGTGATCCAGTGTAACCAATAATACCTTGAGAACCTGTATATCCAATAACACCCTGAGAACCAGTATAACCGATTGATCCTGTATATCCACGACTACCCGTGTAGCCCTCAATACCTTGTATTCCTTGAGAACCAGTGTAACCAATAACACCTTGTGAGCCTGTGTAGCCCTGTGATCCTGTATAACCAATTACGCCTTGTGAACCAACATATCCTGTTGCTCCTTGTGAACCAGTATAACCGATTGGTCCTTGTGTTCCTGCCGTAGTTACCCACTGAGATGTGTCACCATCATTGTAGTATACTTTTATCGTTCCAGATTCAATATCAAGCCAAACAGTTCCAGAATCTGGATTTATTGGGGGGGTGGCGGAAACCACAACTGGGGAAGATTGAGCAGACCATGTGTTTTGTTCGGTTCTATATCGGATGTTTTTTGATGTTACATCTATCCAAACATCATTATGTTCTATTGTATAAGATGCGGATGGATCGGAAGTGCCTTGGTAAACAGTGACACCACCTTTACCTATTTTGAAGTATGGCACCGTTGTGCCTTTTGCGTTTATTGTTATAGCCATTTTATGTCCTCAACGTTCTGTTTTTTTGGGTCAGGGCTTATCCTGTCGTCAAGAGTTGCACGATACTTATATTTATCAAAAAAAGAAAAGAGAGATTTTTGATCCCTCCTTTCTGATGATTTATATTTTACTTATATTATCACAACTTCAATGGTTTTGAATCCACCAGATATGTCTTCAGTAAGAGACTTGGCAAAGACTGCATGGCCTTTATCATTCTTTCCAACACTCTTTGCACATCCAACTTTGTCACTTGTTACAAGCAAGTCGCCCTTATAAACAGGTCCAAATACTCTACATGGAACACGTCCACGCAATGCAACATATGGATGACTATCATCGCTACCAGCAAGAGAGTTCATTTTGAATGCAGGGTTGCCAGAAATAACACCAGCAACCGAAACATCTTCATTTGTAGTGCAAGAAGTTATTTCTTTGTCGCCACCAAATACTACCACAGTGCCAATATCATATGGCTCATCTGCTTCATATCTTTCTGCCAAGTCGGCGTATGTTGCAGTGATACTATGACCGTAAACCGCTCTCCATTGAACTGATGAAGTCCCAAGATCATATGTGTTATCCGCATCAACAAATATTGACCCACTCATTGTGCCGCCAGATATTGGAAGATAGTTTCCTGTAGTTCCACCTACCACTTGATAACCAACGTGACGAACGATTGCAACTTGACCCGAAGGTAATGCTGTGCTAAAGGTAAGAGTGATACCAGATACGGTATAATCACTTCCTGGGGTTTGTGTGACACCATTCAATGTGACAATCAGTGCTTCTGGACTACCAGGAGATGCGGACAATATGAAGTTGGTTTTTGTGCCATCACCAGTTAGTGTATCTTTTATAACAACTGGAACGTTGGTTAGGTTATTGAAATGAACCGAAGCATTTCCACTGACCGCCAAGTCACTTCTCAGAATGTTTACTCTTGCATCAGCACGAGTATTGGTATAATAAAGATTCGTGCCCTCTGCTAGATCAGTGGTCGTCTTTGTAGCCAAATCAGCGTTGAATAGACTTGACGCATAATATTTGTTAGTAACACCTTGAGGCAGGTTGTCAGTGGTGTTATGCGACAAATCAAATCCGCCAGTTGAGTTAGCGGAAACTGTTATTGTGTTTGCAGAATCATTGTATGCTACTGTGATATTTGTTCCACCAACCAGCGCCGCCGCAACTGCGTCTTGAGCACGTTCAGTGGTAAAATAAAGATTGGTGGTTCCTTCGGTCAGATCATCTGTAGTGCTTGATGCAAGTGATCCGATGTCTTGATAGGTGGTTCCATTATTTGTGAACTGCCATTTATCTGTGGTTTCATTCCAACGTATCGCGGTTTTATTTTGATTTCCACGATTTACTTCAATGCCAGCATTTTCAGTAGGAGATGCCAACGCACCAAGATCACTATTCAATGTGATTATGTTATCGGCAACTTGCAACTCAACTGTGTTTATGCTTGTGGTTGTTCCACTTACAGTTAGGTTTCCAGTCAATATCATGTCAGCAAACTGAACGTTGCTTGTAGTTGCTACCGCTTGCCCGATTGAAATCTGACCAGATGTGATAGTAACACCTGTTCCCGCAGAGAAGTGAGCACGGATTTCTGCATCATTCGGGCCAGTATACGAAATAACACCAGTAGTTGAGTTATAAGACAACGCACCATCGCCACCATTGTCAGTAACAGATATTGCATTTCTTGCTCTTGCAGCAGTATAATAAAGATTGGTGCCTTCTGCTAGATCAGTTGTTGTGTTGTTTGATAAGTTATATCCACCAGAGTTGGTAGATGCGATTGTTAAAGTATTTGCAGCATCGTTATATGTTAATGCGATATTTGTGCCAGCAACCAACAAACTACCAATCGCATCTTGTGCACGTTCATTAGTGAAATAAAGGTTAGTTGTTCCTTCGGTCAAGTTATCGGTGGTGCTACCTGTTAAACCATTAGCTGTGATAGTTAGTGTGTTTGCAGCATCATTATAAGTCAAGCCAATATTAGTTCCAGCAACCAACATACTTGCAACAGTATCTTGTGCACGTTCATTGGTGAAATAAAGGTTGGTTCCTTCTGTCAAGTTAGTGGTGGTCTTACTTGCAAAATCAGTATTGAAGTCGGCAGTCTTATATGTCGTTACTGACAAAACACCAGTGGTTGAATTATACGACAAGTCGCCAGATGCACTGATAGAAGTTCTCGCTCTTGCAGTTGTAAAATAAAGGTTAGTGCCTTCCGCTAGATCAGTGGTAGTGTTGTTTGATAGGTTATATCCGCCAGTGTTGTTTGATGAAACTGTAAGAGTATTTGCCGCATCATTATATGTCAATGAAATATTTGTGCCAGCAACCAATAGAGAAGAAACACGGTCGTCAACTCGTTCATCAGTAAAATAAAGATTGGTTCCTTCGGTCAAATCTGTAGTAGTATGATTTGAGAATGATGAAACTGTTCCGGTGACGTTACCAGTTAAATTGGCATAAATCGTGCTTGCTTGGAACTCTGCCAAACGGAATGATGCATGTCCAGTGTCAATATATACAGATGCGTCTGGTTCTGGTGTGTATTGATCAAATATTTTCCATCTTCCATCAGTCGCATCTCTGAATATTCCAGTGTGACGATATGTGCCATCGTTGTAGTTTCCAGCAATGCCTAAGTCAGGATTAGAAACTAGGCTTCCTGAGTTCAGATAAATCATGTTATCTTCAACCGCTAGGTTGGTTGCATTTATAGTAACAGTGGTTCCAGATACAGTAAGATTGCCATCAACTTGGACATTTCCTGTGGCACGAATATTATTGAACGTAACATTTGCTGTGGTAGAAACGTCTTGTCCAATAGATATTTGACCGTTGATTATTCCAACGCCAGTTCCACCAGAGAAGTGGGCACGTATCTCTGCATCATTTGGACCTGTGTAAGTGATAACACCAGTAGTGGAGTTATAAGACAATGCGCCATCGCCGCCACTATCAGTTACAGATATGGCACTTCTTGCTCTTGCCGCAGTATAGTAAAGATTGGTGCCTTCTGTCAAGTTAGTGGTAGTTTTGCTTGCAAAATCAGTATTGAAATCAGCAGTCTTATATGTCGTTACAGACAATACACCAGTTGACGAGTTATATGACAAGTCGCCAGATGCGCTGATTGAACTTCTTGCTCTTGCGGTTGTAAAATAAAGATTGGTGCCTTCTGCTATATCGGTCGTAGTAAGGACAACTGCACCAGTTTGTGAATTTACACTTGTAACTGCGCCAGATGCGTTGAAACTTAGAGTATTTGCAACGTCATCGTAAATGATTGATATGTTGGTATGTGTTCCACCAGCAATAAGTGCTGCGACCCGATCATCTATTTCTTCGGATGTTACTCTGTTTGTAAAATATAGATTGTTTGATGAATCTATCGCAAGAACTTGACCGTTAGTTCCAAGGGTTGCTTTGAGTTTGTATGCACTGACGCTATTGTCGTCTAATACAAACTCGGAAACTTTAGTAATACTCATTTATTTCTCCAAAATATCAATTAGGCAGCAATGTTATCAAAACTTTATATATTACGGTATTGCCTGATACCCCTGTAGCCACTACAGTTACATTACCAGTAACTATAGACAATTCAAATGTTCCTATGGTGCCACTAGTGGTGACAGTTCCATATTGAGTTGCAACAACTTCGGACGTAGTATTTGACGCCAACAGTTCTGTAGTTTGTCTTACGCCAGATGCTTGATCTATCGCAAGTATGACTATTTTTGCACCTCCATATGTGGTTGCAGAATAACTTGCAACAGTTGTAGGAGTGGTGCCAGAAACAGTGGTTGAAAAACCCGTCATCTTTCCACCGTTTGTTACAGTCACAGAAGAATACGATGGATTTGTAGGTTCGGTATAATCAATGGTTAATGTTCCGCCAGCGCCCAATACAAGAGTTCCGCCGCCAGTTAGACTTCCCGTTGTGTTTATCTGTATGGAAGTGTTTCCTCTAACTGTGGTAGTTGAGGATGAACCATATATGTCAGAGTTCAAATGAAAGTAATGAACTTCTGTATTTCCTATTAGGTTGCTATTTACTTTTGTTGTCATATTACATCATACTCACGAATATCTCAACCATTCCAAAATCTAAATGGATATTATCAGTTATTGCTTTTCCTATCACAGTTCCAATAGTTGGATTGTCGGTCGCCATAGCATAACCTTCATAACTTGATGTTATTAGCATCTGTCCTTTTTTCACTGGACCAAATACTTTACACGGAACACGTCCTTTTAGCGCAACAGGTGGATGAGTTTCATTGTCACCGACCGATGAGTTCATCAGATAAGCTGGCTGAGATGAAATAATACCAGCAACTCGTTTATCTGCGATAGTAGTGGTAGTCGTTATTTCTTTTTCGCCGCCAAATACGACCACCGTTCCAGGTTCATATATTTTATCGGCTTCGTATCGTTCTGCCAAGTCAGCATATGTCGCAGTGATACTATGTCCATATACCGCCCTCCATTGAATTGAGGGGGTTCCCAAATCATGTGTATTATCTACTGTTGGATTTATGCTTCCATTTACATTATTGGTATTATCTGTTACCATATAGTTTGTTGGAAGATTCGTATGATTGTTGTAATCTAGATAGTAGCTTGGTGTCTGTCCACCCAGAGTGTCTGCATCAGTTACCGTAACAGAAACTGAATTTGCCGCCATACGGATTACACTCATCGTTGAAGCATTTGCCAACGGAGCAGATAGGATGATTGTATCGGAACTCACAAAATATGATACGAATGGTTGCTGAACTACGCCATCAATATAGACCAAAATATGCCAAGGTTGCGAAACAGTGTATGGAAGGGTATATACACTAATAGAACCATTTCCAACAAATGTGTTGAATGCAAGTTGATTTATTTTTGTGGCAGTATCAATTATTAGTTCGTCACCAGTAACAGTAACAGTTAGATCACTATGTCCACCATTAGTAATGTTTCCAGCGGATATAGTTCTAAATGATGCAACCGAAGTATTTGATGTATCCAACACAGCCGCACCAGCACCGATATTTTGTGCATCAAACTCTAATAGATATGATCCAAGTCCGTCATCATATGTTGATTTTATGCCGTAACCATTATTGAATAATGCGTTTACTCTATCGTCAACTCTTTCATTTGTAAAGTAAAGATTGGTGGTTCCCTCTGACAGATCATCAGTGCTGTAATTAGTCAACACATTTGATATGTTTGCGCCATCACCAGATATGTATGTAAAGTATCCTGCCGCTGGAACTGTTGCACCGATTACCAAGTTATCAGCATTACCTGCACGAATATCAACTGAACCATCGCCAATGTGATTTACTATCACCACTCCATTTTCGGAAACAATATTTCCAGATATTGAACCTATAGATATTTCACTTGCGATTATGTTTCCAGTAGTATGAATATCTTGATCAACGAAAGTCCAACGATTATTGGTTTCATCCCAGAAAAAACTTACAGATGGATCATCACCACGGTTTACTAGAAAGCCAACATCCTCAGTAGCAGGACCAGTTTGATCAGAATTTAGGACTAATATAGGATCAAAAAAACTTGTTTCAATAGAACTTATTGTAGTGGTATTCCCTTCCACTACAAGATTTCCTCTTATAACCAATGTTCCGTTTCTTGATTCAATAACAGCATCATTGTCGCCATTATCAAACGAAACTGTTTCACCTCTAAGGAATAACCGATCACCGAATTTTATTTGTTCTGACATTTTTTCATCCCAGTTGAATTTATTATCTAGTCTATTTATCCTGCGAGAGTTCTTTGAATAAAAGAAAACCCAGTGCTTTCACACTGGGTTGACTTTGATTTAGGTTTCGTATATATTACACGAATGATAGGTTTGCAACGTTGATCTTTGATAGATAGTCTGCTGCGTTACCTAGAGATGACGCAGTGTTGGTTAGTTCAACATAGCCGTAACGAGTCATGAAGGACACGACTGGTTCGAATGTTGATGGGTCAACAACAACGCCTGATGACATTAGTGGAACGTATGGGCAATAGAATGCTGCTGCGTCGATTTCGCCTTGGCCTTTGTAGCCGATTAGAACTGGTGCAGTGTCTGATGCGTATGTGTTTACATATACGCGCATTGTGCCGTTTAGTGTTCCAACAAACTTGGTGTTGGTTGGTGCTTCAAACACGCCTTCGGTTGTGCGAGCGAATGCTGAAGTGGTAGCTGACTGTAGAACAGTTAGTGCTGCTGGTGAGATAACTGCCCAGTTAGCTGCGCCACGACGAGTGCGCTGTGCAACTAGGTTTGCTTGTTGGTTGATTAGAGTAGCTAGAACAGCATGACGATCACCAACGAAATGTGGAGTGCCTGTGAAGGTTCCGTTCATGTCAAAGGTTGCGCCTAGAGTTGCTAGGTTTGTTAGAGAGCCAAGAATTTCCTGGTCGATTTCAGCGGTGATTTCCATCGCTAGAGCCGCCATGATTTCTGCTTCAATATCTAGACCATGCATTGCGTTTGCGTCTTGTGCCGCTTCAAAAGTCCAACGTGCTGATAGCTTACGTGTTTTAGCTTCAACAGTTTGCTTTAGAACCTGAATTGACATACGATTTCCTGCTACGCCTTCTAGGTTTGAAGTTGGTAGAGGTGCATTGGTGCCGTTACCTGAGTAAGCGGTTGCAATGTTGAATGGTGATAGTGCTTCTGAACCTGCGGTTGTTGCGCCAGCATTGTCTGCATAACGAACACGTAGGGTGTGAATTTGGCCTACTGGACCAGTCATTGGCTGAACGCCGATGATTTCGTTAGCAATAACGGTTGGCATAACACGGCGAATAACTGGCAGAATAACTTTGTTTAGTGTTGCAATGTTACCTGCTTGGGTTGCGCCCGCTGTTGCACTTTCGTTTAGTGCTTTCTTTGTGTTTTCTAGAACTGATGACATTACATCGCGCTTGGTTCCAACTAGACCTTCTAGTAGTGCTTCGCGTGTCGCGTTCCAGTTTTTACCTTCAAAAAGATTTTCCATCTTTAAGTTCTCCTGTATCTGGTTAAATTATTTCAATCCTGCCAATTTCTTTAGCACGACAATATCGGCATCGCCATTCTGACTTGTATGTGTTTCTACTATACGGTTTCCAGTATGTTCTGTTACTTTGCCTTCAGTTAGTTTTTGTTTTGTTTCTGCTCTCGCAGTAACATTTTCGTTCAAAACTGCTGGTAGATATTTCTTAAAAGCAGTCTTTAGATTTGCTGTCTTTACTGATTCAAGAAGATCAGTCATTACACGGCGCTTTTCACCAGATAGTGGTGATAGTAGGCTTTCCATTACCGCCTTACGGTCGGCACGGTCTTCCATTACACGCACTTTCTTGTTTGCCGTAATAATCGCTGCATCTTTCTCAGCGATCATAGCTTCCAGCTTTGCAATTTTTGTAGCAGTTTCGGTTAGCTTACTATTCATTCTTGAAACTTCGGTTCCTTCATTTAGCTGTGAAGCCATGAATTCACCTGCGAATGCTTCAAATAGACGACGACCAAAGTCATTTTCTTTAGCCTGTTTGATGTCTTCTTTTAGAACATTCAATTCTGAACGTAGAGTTTTGTTGATTGATTTTTCAACAAGTGCTGCGGAACGTTTGATAAAAGCCTGTTTTGTTTTAGTTAGTAGGTCTTTACCTTCTGCTATCATACGCACCTTGGTTTCCACCAATTCGCGTTTGTCGTTATGGAACTCTGCTAGTTCACGTGAAAGCTGTTTTGTAACGAATAGCTTGGTTGTCGCCAAGTGTTCGTTCATCTTACTGCGATCATCGCGTAGTTCCTTTACTTCGTTTGCAAGCTGAGAAGTAATGAATTTTTCGAGAAGTTTTGCGTGTTCAGCTATTGCTTTTTTATAAGCAACACGTTCTGAGATTAGAGACGCACGGTCGGCTTGAAACTCTTCAATTTCTTTGCGGATTGCTGATTCAATGGTATGACCCATCGCTTCAACGATCACGCCTTTATCGTGTTCAAACTTCTGTGCAAACTCTTCACGCAGTTCTGCTGTGACTTCTTCTCTTGCTTCATTTAGTTTTGCTTCCCAAGCCTCTTTAATTTGCATACTAACTTCTTCGGTTAGAACGCCTGACTCAAAAAGACCAGCAAGGATGTCGTTTGCCATTGTTGGTTCTCCTGTTAAAGTTTTAGTTCTCTAATGAACTTAACTATTTGTTCTGACAAATACTTTTGTGCAGTCTTGTCATGTTGAACATCCTGTGCTAGTTGCCATGTTTGGAAACCACCACGCATATTCATTAGTCCTTCATATATCGCTTTTGGATAAGCATTCGGTGCACTTGGTTGTGCAACTATGTCAACCGTAACGATTTCAAAATTGCTCACATTTCCGCTGCCATCTACTTCACCTGAACCACGAGATGATACGCCTAATGTCGCACCAGATTCGATCAATGTTCTGATTATGTTTCCCATTGGTGTTGGAACAATTTTTAGTTTGCCGAAGCCATCTGGACCGTCCATCCACATACTCTCAATGATATGAGATACGCGATCAACGTTCACAGTTAGCTCTGGTGGGTGGTCACACTCTCCAAGAACTGGAAAACCTTCAGATATTTTTTTCTGAACGCTTTCCACTGCTCTTGATATTTCGGAGACCGGATATACTCTTTGATTGGCATTCTTTACGCCACCTTGCACGAAGATACCTTCCATGAACATATTTTTCTGTCCAGTTTCACTTTCAACCACACGTGCCTTGACGTTTGCTTGATTGTAGGATAGTCTTTCAATAAGAATGGCCATAATTTTTCCCCTCAAAAATTACATTAGTGACTTTTTGTTTACACCATCATCGCCTGGTTTTGCAGATTGATTGGAGTAAGATGGTGCTTTGCTGTTACCTGAAACGTTTACGTTTTTGGTTGAGATGGTTGATGGTGTTGCACCCTTGCCGCCAGATGTGTTACCATCTTTAATGCGAACTGGAGCAGCATTTGAATCATCGCCTGGACGCTTTGGATTTGCGTTTACAGTTGATTTTGTCTGAACGCCATTGTCACCAGTTTTTGCGGTCTGTGGAATGGTGTATTCAACAAGATCGTCTTCTGAGTCAAGGTCCATATCAAATGATTTTTCATCATCTTCATCTTCTTCGTCATGCTCGTAGTCTTCATCTTCTTCGTCATGATCAAATCCGTATTCGCCTTCTTCATCTTCTTCCTCATGCTCTTCGCCTTCTTCACCAGCCATAATTTTTTCAAATTCAGCTTCAAGTTGTGCAAGAGCAGATTCAAGATCGT
>ENA-OSIY01001367-OSIY01001367.1-marine-metagenome-genome-assembly--contig:-NODE-1367-length-13116-cov-11.782499_pt1 | contig 13116 bp, 16 predicted proteins | sample MGYA00237884_ERZ534233 | MGnify/ENA primary metagenome ERZ534233 (study PRJEB26412, sample SAMN06343840) | marine metagenome | isolation source: estuarine water | place: USA: Columbia River Estuary... | reverse complement strand
ATGAGTGTAACCAACATTAAAGTTGGTGCATATTACTATGCAAATGGTCAGCCACTCAATTTGTCAAACACATACAGTAACGCCAATGTATCAGCATTTCTTGCAACTTCTGTTTTCACCGGACAAACTAACGATGTAAAAACTACTGGTGTAATATATAATTTTGATGGTGCAGTTAGTAGCGGTAGAGAAACATTCTTACCACTTAACTCAGCAAATACAGGCGGAAGTTCATCGACAATTAAAGGATTTAGTTCTGACGGAACATATATATATGGGTGTGATGATACATTGGGTACTATCATGCGTTCTAATGATGGACAAAATTGGTCTGTCGTTTTTACTCCACCAAGCGGTACATTCGAATGGACTGCAACAATTAACACATTGATAGTAGCAGTTGGTAGTACTGGAACTGTAGCGTACAGTTCAAATGGTACATCATGGAATACTACACCTTCAGGTTCGTTTATTCAAGTAATTAGATTTGGATCATTGTTTGTTGCAATTAACAGTACACAGATATACACATCTAGTAATGGTATTTCATGGACATTAAGACAAAGTGGTACAGGCTTTGTTGATATTGCCGCAACTAATACTCAGGTTGTTGTGATTACAGCAACAGCAGGATTCTATAGTTCAAATGCTACAACATGGACTGCAATCGCAATAAACACCTTTACAACAGCATTTGCAATTCAATCTAATACAACAACATTTGTTGTTAGTAACGCTAGTTTTATTACAGGTGGTCAATATCGTAGTACCAACGGAAGTACATGGACTTCATTCAGTCCAGTAGCAGCCACAACTGGAACTATGTTCTGGGATTCAAGTATTGGTTATTGGGTCTATCATTATGTTAACGGTACCAATGGCTTACCTTTTCCATTCGATTTAATCACTACTGATTTTGCAACCTATTTTACTAGAAATGTAAAATACTTACCAGAATCTCCTTATCTTATTGTAGAAAATTTTAATGTAGGACTAGTCAACATTTCTAGGGCAACTAACTCTACTGCATTGCAAGCAGTTAGTTTACGCAAGATACCACAGAATCTAATCTATAACAACATACAAACTATGGCATCAGCAGCCACTGGTAATTACCGATGCTTAGGTCCATTAAGTTCAGATTACACGAATAGTTTATATCTTTGGGCAGCCGTAACATAATCAACAAAGCATAAATACAATATCAGTACAAAGAAACTCTGCGAGGTAGTAGAGTTTCGTTAACATGCGAGACAGCAGAAAGGTACTTAAATGAAATTTACACAGTATACCCTTAACCAAGTTGCCGGCTTCGATAATCAAATCTTAGCACAACAACTTGTTTACAATCAAAAAGACTTCTGGAATCTCACATGGGGAACACAGGGTCAATCAACATCGGGCTGGAATACAGGTCCTGCTTATCCAATCAACCTAACTGGTGCAATAATTGATGCCCAAATCATTCGTAGAGATATTATCAATATAGAAGACAGTCGCACCGGAATGAACTTTGACATCGTAGATTATCCATTCCCTGCCCCAATTACAACTGTTACTGCTACTAGTTCAACTGGTAATATATTAACTTGTTTAGATACTAGACAATTGTTTGTAGGTCAACCAGTACGATTTACAGGAACTGTATTTGGTACAGTTGCAATAAACACTACGTATTATGTCAATACTATAATCACTGCAACTACATTTACTATTAGCCTGGATCCTCCCGGACCCGGCACTGTGCCAGATTATGTTAGTGACGATACTGGATTAATGGTAATTAATCGTGTTGCACCTACAGCAGTATCATTACCAATCACAAATCGTGAAGATTTACTAGGATCGTTCACAATGACTATCGATGATGATACATGGGGAGTTATTGCTGGTGATCCAGAATTAAATATTAACTCAAACAATCCTGTATGTTTTACTGGACGAATCAAAATTAGTTTCCCCGCAGTTGGAATCGTCCCAGCATATGACGAATCTATCTTCTTACTATTCTACATAGTATCAGACGGAGTAGTGAACTAAAATGGCACAAACAGTCGTTGTCACTCCTGCTAGTCAGGTTGCTACGGTTGAGATTGTTAATCGTCAACTAACTGTAAATGTACAAAATGCAGTTAAAACAGTTGATGTAACACTAGAAACTAGAGGCAATATTAATGTAGATATCAGTCGCAGTGTTTCGCAGACTGGTGTACAAAAGATCATTGCCGGTAATAACATCACTATTACTCCAAGTAATGGAGTTGGTGAAGTCACAATCAATGCTGCCACAGTTAGTAATGTAGCGAATGCAAACTATGCAAACTTTGCTAATTATGCAAACTTTGCAGGTTCAGCCGCTACTGTAGATGGTTGGGTCAAAGTACCCTTTACATTTAGCGATACTAGTCCTAAAATAATTGCAACTATTCCCGCCGGCGCGGTTGTTTCACAAACACAAATTATTATCACAACACCCTTCAACGATGCTAACGCTAGATTAAGTGTTGGTACAGTTGCTAACTCAAATGAGTTAGTTTCTATTAATGATAATAGACCAAATCAATTAGGGACATATACGACTATACCCGGGCGTATATACCTTTCCGAGACTCATGTAGTCTTAACAATAGTTCCGGGCGCAAGTTATACCGGTGATGGTATGCTCATAATTTATTATTAAGGAGAATATATGAGTTCATGGATTAAAAATATAGGAACACAGACCGGTGCTTTTCAACTCGGCTTTGATGGTCCAGTTCTTAAAAAGGACAATGCAAATTTACAATTGCGCAACACAACTGATACCGCTTATGTTGATATTGCAACAGGCAATATTACTAGTGCGGGTGTTATTACTGGTAATGGTGGTGGCATATCTAATATTGCAGCCGCAAATATTGTTGGTGCAGTAGCAAATGCAACTTATGCAACAAACGCAGGCACCGCAGGTATTGCTAACGTTGCATACTCAGTAAGTGGTGGTAACGTTACTGGTGCAGTAGGTGCAGCCAACGTAGCATACTCAGTTGATGGCGCTAATGTTGTTGGTGCAGTAGCACTTGCAACAAGTGCAACAACCGCAGTTTCTGCAAATAGCGTTGCTGGTGCTAACGTTGTGGGTGCAGTAGGTCTTGCTACTTTCGCAACAACAGCCAACTCAGTAGCAGGCGCAAATGTTTCTGGTGCAGTAGCATTAGCGACAACTGCAACTACAGCAGATTCAGCAAACAGTGTCGCAGGCGCCAATGTAGTTGGACAAGTTGGTAATGCATTAGTTGCTGGTACAGTATACACAGGTGCACAACCAAACATCACTAGTCTTGGTACGTTAACTAGTTTAAGTCTTAATGGACAAGTTACTGGTAACATTGTTCCTTCTGCTAATGTAATATATGATTTGGGTAGTCCTACTAATCGCTTTAAAGATATCTACTTAAGTGGATCAACAATCTTTGTTGGTGCCGCTAATATTAGTGCATCTGGATCTAACATTGCAATGAGTGGTGGTAACATCACTGGTGATTTAAACGTAAGTGGTAATGCTACGATTGGTGGTAACTTAGCAGTTACTGGTAACTTAACATACATCAACGTAACAAACTTAAATGTACAAGATCCGTTGATTGATTTAGGTGGCGGACCAAATGGTACACCATTGACAACTAACGATGGTATGGATCGTGGTACTGTTCTTAGTTATTTTACAAGTGCTCCAGTAAGTGCATTCATGGGTTGGAAGAATAGTGCAGCCGAATTTGAATTTGGTAGTAATGTATCTATTTCAAATAACATTGTAACTGTTAACACTTATGGTAATGTTCGTGCTAATGTGTTTATTGGTGATCTAAGTGGTACTGCTACATTTGCAACTACAGCCAATGCAGTAGCGGGTGCAAACGTTTCTGGCACAGTCGCTAATGCTACATTCGCTACAAGTGCAGGTTCTGCAACTACAGCAGGTACTGCTAATAGTGTTGCTGGTGCTAATGTCGTAGGCGCTGTTGCTAACGCTACATTTGCAACTACATCCGGCTCTGCAACAACTGCTGGTACTGTTACAACAGCCGCACAACCTAACATTACAAGTGTTGGTACATTATCTAGCATTACAGTTAATGGTATATCTACATTAGGTCCTGTAGGTAATGTTAAGATCACCGGTGGCGTAAATGGTTATATTTTAACTACAGATGGTACTGGTAATTTATCATGGACAGCCACACAATCAACAGGTGATGCGTGGAAAGCAACAAGTGTTACATTAGCATTTGGTGCTAGTGCAACTACAACAGTTATGACATTGCCCGCAAATGCAATCGTTGATAAAGTTTCAGTTATTGTTGACACACCATTTAATGGAACAAGTCCTACACTAACAATTGGATTATCTGGTGGTTCTGGATTTGAGTATGCAAGCGCAACTGATATCAATTTGAAATCGGGTGATCGTTATGATATGCCTTCACAGATTCCACCAAGTGGTACTTCGGGTGTAATCCAAGCATTGTATAGTGCAAGTGGATCTACAGTAGGATCATCTAGAATTATTGTTACATACAGTACTCCTAGTTGATTAAATAGATGATATCGTGGAGAACTTACTCGCCATAAGTTCTCTGTTCTTATAAAGGAATGCGTACATGGCAAATAAAATCAAACTCGCCGGCACATCCAGCAATACATTCAGTGTTGGATTACAAGGTGCAACAATCTCAAGTAATGCCGTAAGCACTCCTTACACATTAACACTTCCGGCTAATACTGGTACTAACACTCAAGTTTTAACGACCGATGGTACTGGTAATCTTTCATGGACTAACGCAGGCGGCGGTGGCGGAGGCAGTCCAGGTGGAGCAAACACACAATTACAATACAACAACAATGGTACCTTTGGTGGCATCAGTACTGTAACTTATGCATTGGGCAATCTTACATTAGGTAATGTTGCAAATGTTAAAGTGACTGGTGGTGTCTCACAGGATGTAATAAGAACTGATGGAACAGGTAATTTAAGTTTTGCAAGTATTGCAGAATCATTAGTAGTTGTTGGACGAGCCGCAACTGTTACTGTAGCAATTAATAATTATACCATGAATGTTGAAGCAAGAAGCGGCAATGTGTTGGTCTATGTAAACTAAAGGAACATTATGGCAAACAGATATCCATTAATTGTTAATTCAACAACCAATCGTATCGCAGAACTTCCTGCAGGTGACAATTTAGATTTATCAAATAGTAACATTTCAAATGTGGCTAACATCAATCTCAGTGGTAACTTAAATTCTGGAATTACTCAGATTAGAATCACTGGTGGCATAAATGGTCAATATATTTCAACTGATGGAGTAGGTAACTTAACATTTGTTACTCCATCAATCGCTGTAGCAGAAACTGTATCAAATGCGGCACAGCCTAACATTACTAGTACGGGTACTTTAATAAGTTTATCAGTAACAGGTAACATTACTGCAGGTAACATTATTGCTAATGGTCAAGCATTAACATCTATTAATGGTGCTAACGTAAGTGGTCAAGTAAGTTTTGCCGCAGTCGCTAATTCAGTAGCAGGTGCCAATGTCTCAGGTGCAGTGGCATTAGCAACAAGTGCAACTACCGCTACTACTGCAACAAGTGCAACTAGTGCAACTAGTGCAACTACTGCTGGTACTGTAACAACTGCCGCACAACCTAATATTACAAGCGTTGGTACATTAACTAGTGTGTCGATATCAGGTACAGCAACTATTGGTAACATTGCAATGACCAAATTCAATGAAACATTACCTGCAAGTACAAATACAAGCACAAGTATAAGTCCTGATATGTCAACCGGTAGTATCTTTAGATTTAGTGCAAATGCTAACTTTACATTTAATGGGTTAACTAATGCAGTAGCAGGTTCTAGCGCAACAATTATCATTACACAAGACGCTACTGGTTCACGAACATTAACAAGCACAATGAAGTTTGCTGGTGCAAGCAAAACTCTTTCAACTGCGGCTGGATCAATAGATATTATTGGTGTATTCTATGATGGCACTACATATTATGCTTCATTAACAAAGGGCTATGCATAATGTTTGCAGCCAGAAGTCAATTTTTTGCTCAGCCTGCCGCTGCCGGTGGTGGCTTTGGTAACAACATGTTCTTTCCGGGAAATGGTAGCCAATTTGTAAGTAAAGCCGGTACAACTAATTTAGTTAATTGGAAAGCAACAACTGGTTACACAGTAGAGTATTGGGGCTACTGGACAAGTTTTACTGGTACTATTCAAGGTGGTCCTGGAAATCAAGATGGAGGCGGCACTAACTATCATAGTTTTGGACCGTATACTAATGGTGTACTAGAATTTTATTATTGGGGTTCTGGTCAGCAATATATTACCACCGACATCGGTGCAGTACCATTAAACACATGGACAAATATTGCCGCAGTGTTTACTAGTGTTGGTTCTAGTACAACAATAAGTCTTTACGTTAATGGAGTAAGACAACTTGTTCGCTGGAATAATACTGGGTCGTACGCCGTTTCACAAACAGTAACAAATGGAGTAACTTCAGCAGGTACAGTATATGGTATGGGTAAGTATTCTGGTGCCTTTACTGCATATTATAATAACTTGCGTGTAAGTAACATCAATAGATATTCGGGTGCAAGTTATACATTAGCAACACAAGATTTTGTAAGTGATGCTAATACTCAACTATTGATTGTACCAACAGGAGCAACCGGAACTACGATACCATATACGGGTGCTGTATCTGGCAACATGACTAACGCAAGCAATCTTGTAACAAACACGGCAACACGTGCTAACCACACTTAAGGAACACACAATGAATAACTTAATAAATAATAATATGAAACAAATTAACAACAACCAAATCACTATAACTTCTCAAGTAATAACAAATAAAATTGAGATTCCTAAACAATCATATTTTGATGGTAATTTTAAATTAGCCAGCGAAATTAAAATTACCCCAGTACTTTTAAAGTGAGCAAAAAATGACAAATAGATTCCCACTTATCATTAACAGTATTTCACAATCAATTGAAGAACTACCTGCAGGTGATAATTTAGACTTGACTAGTAGTAACATAGTTAACGCTGGTTCAGTTCAAGCAAGTTCGTTAAATGTAACTGGAGATGTTGCACTGAGTGGTGCTAACGTATCTCTTGGTGCAGTTGGTAACCTTGAAATCACAGGTGGTACCAGTGGATATGTATTACAAACTGATGGCATTGGTAACTTAAGTTGGGTAGCACAATCAGGTGGAGGTGGCACACCAGGTGGTTCAAACACTAGTGTTCAATTTAATGATAATGGTGCATTTGGTGGTGACACATACTTAGTTTATAATAATGTAACAAATACCTTAGGCATGAGTAGTTTGGATCTAGTTGGTGGTACAATTACTGGTCAAACTACATCGTTTACGGCTGCCAACGTTACTAACAACTTAAAGATTACAAACACTACAGGTGGTTATGTACAAACTAAGGCAATTCGTGGTCCTACTAGTCAATTGGCTGCTATCACAACAGATTATCTTACTAACACCAGCGTTAGATTTCACCAAGATGCTTGGGTAGATGGTAACTTAATTGCACGTGGAGCAAACGTTGACTTTTCTAATGTTTCATCATTTGTTAATCTTGGTGCTGTAGGAAACATAAACATTACTGGTGGTACAAGTGGATATGTACTTAGTACAAATGGCTCAGGTAACTTATCTTGGGTAGCACAATCAGGTGGCGGTGGTGGCTCATCTGGATACGAACAAATATTTTTAATGATGGGAGCCTAATCATATGGCAAATGTATACAAAGTTTTGGGACAAGTGATCCCGGCGGCAACAACAGCAACAACTCTTTACACAGTACCGGCGGCAACAAGCACAGTATGTAGTACATTAAGTGTTTGCAATCAAGGTGTAACAACAAATATACGTGTTGCCATTAGACCTGCAGGTGCAACACTTGCAACTAGTCAATATATTGCATTTGATAACTTTGTCAATGCAAACGACACACTGTTTTTAACACTGGGTATTAGTCTAGCAACAACTGATGTAGTTACAGTTTATGCTGGCACTGCAAACGTTTCTTTTGGTTTGTTTGGGTCGGAGATCAGTTAAATGAGTATCAATACTTTACCTAGTAATAGTATATTAAATCAACGTAGACTTACACCAGAGCCATACGTACCATCAGGTAATGTTAATGCTCCTACTGCATATGTTAGACCAGTCGACTGGCCTGCATTATCTACTATTACTATCAGTGATTATAAATTTAGTGGTTTATATGCAGTACACAATACGTCAATGGAATATGTTGCATTAACAATTGTTGGTATTGGTCCTATTAACATAGATTGGGGTGACGGAACAAGTGATGTTGCTACTAGTGGTGTTTTAATTCAACATAAATATAATTATGCTACATTGGGAACAAGTGTTACAAGTCGTGGTTATAAAACAGCACTAATTAATGTAACATTAAGTGCTTCCTTATCATCGATTAATCTTCAAGTTAGGCCCGTGCCAGTTAGCCCTAATAATGCTTTGGTACTCAATTGGGCACCAAAATGGTTAGATATTGCTGTAGGTAGCGGCGGCCTAAACAGCATGACTATAGGTGGCTCAACTACGGCACTAGTTCCTAACATGTTGGAACAAATTTCTTTTATATCTATTGGAGTAAATTATTCTCCAGGTACTAGTCAATTTCAATTCTGCACTGCCTTACAATCAATACCATCGTTCCCCTTAGAAACAATTTCAACAGCCAGAACAATGAATACTATGTTTATGAATTGTTTTAATTTAGTAATAGCGCCAAATTTAGATTTTAGTAAGTGTAATGATTTTTTTGGAATGTTTGAAAATTGCTACAAATTACAAGAAGTACCATTAATCAATACAAGTAATAGTACAAGTACTAGACGCATGTTTTTTAATTGTTACCAATTAAAAACTATTCCTTTATTAGATTTTACTAACGTTACTACTGCTCAGGCTATGTTTCAAAGTTGTTTTTCTTTACAAAATTTACCACCATTAAGATTTAGTGCATTATTACTTAATTGCGATAATATGTTTCAATCTTGTAGTGTGTTAAAATATGCTCCGCCCTTTAACACCAGTGGTTGCACAAGCATGTTTCAGATGTTTAATAGTTGTGTAAGTTTAATAAGTGTTCCATTGTACAATATGGAAAACGTACTTACAATTGAGACTATGTTTAATGGTTGTAGGTCATTAACAAATGTAGCAGGCCCATTAAATTTAGCAAAAATAACAACATTATCTGGCGTTTTTACAGATTGTATTTCTTTAGTCACTTGTCCCATATTACTTAATACCTCATTAGTAACTAGTGTTGTTAATATGTTTAGTGGTTGCACTGCACTTCAAAATGTGCCATTATTTAACACTGCCAATGTTACTCTATTTAATAATATGTTTTTTGGATGTGGTGCGCTTACTACTGTACCATTGTTTAATACAATTAAATCTCTTAATTTTAATGGTATGTTTATGAATTGCACCTCATTGGTAACTATTCCATTATTCAATACAATTAATGTAGCCAATTGTTCAACTACGTTTCAATCATGTAGATCATTGCAATATATTCCAAGCATTAATACAGGTAATGTTATTAATACTACTAGTATGTTTAACTCATGTAGCAGTCTAATTACAGCGCCTACATTAAATCTTGCTAAAGTTGTTGATATGACTGGTATGTTTACTTCTTGTTCAAGTTTACAAGATGCTAATGGATTATCAAATACCAGCAATGTTAATAATATGACTTCAACTTTTTCAAGTTGCCTTTCATTACCTGCAGGTCCAACTTTAGACACTAGTAACGTTATTAATATGACTGGTCTGTTTCAAGGATGCCAGGCTTTAAGAAATATTCCAACTTACAATACAATAAACTTACAAACTATCAGTACTTGGTTAAACTCCGCTAACAGCATGATTAGTGTTCCCCCATTAAATTTTAGTAATATACAGACTGCAACCAGCCCATATGGTTCAAGTATTAATATTACTAATATCAATACAACCGGAATCAGGACAACTCATCCTATTAGTAGTCTCTCTTTGGGTAGACCCGAAATAGAAAATTATTTTCGAACCGGTTTAGGAACTAGTACAACTGCTAGAACAATAACTATTTCAGGTAATCCAGGTGCAGATACGGCCAACAACAAAACATCAGGAACAACTGCTGGTAGTAATGTAATTACAATGGCTAATACAGTTGGTGTATTATCAGGTTCATATTTGTATGGAGTTGGTGTTAATACAAATATTCCAGTAACGTTTGATTCGGTCGCAGATACTGTTGTTTATACCAATGGCGGTGGTGTTAATGGTTTGGCTAATGGTGATAATGTTATGTTTACTAGTATTACCACAACCGGTATTGTAATCAACACACCTTATTTTGTTGTTAACCGTACAGGTACAACATTTCAAATTGCTACTACTGCAGGTGGCGCAGCCATTAATTTACTTACAAATGGAACAGGCGTAATGAGTATCGGTGGTGCTACTATAAGTAATCAAGTAGTTACAGTTAATGCCAATGCCAACGTTATTATCAATGGCGTAGCAGGTGTTACTAATGCAACTGTTGTAGTGACCAATCGTGCATTGAATCAAAATTATGCAAGTACAAAGAACTGGATAGTGACAGGATAAATTATGTTTTATAAATATGAAAATGAACAATTAATGTATGGTCCACATGTAATGTACCCAGATGGAACGTTACTACACCCAGAATTTACTGATCTATCTACACTACCCTATGATGGTTGGTACTATTTTGCAACAGAGGAAGAAGCCAAAAGTTTCTTTAATATAAGTGATTGATTTTAACGCAACTCAACTTACCTGGATAGTAGTCGGTGCTTGTTCAATGGGCGGTACTGGTTACCTAAATATGAACACTAAGATAGACGATTTAGATAAGAAGGTTGCAGTTACAGTAAATACAATAGAACATACAAATAAAAGTCTTGATGAGTTAAAAACACAACTTACACGCATTGAAGACAAAATGGATAAAAAAGGTAAATGATGGATAAATTAATTGAACTAATGAAAGTATACTTTGCAACCAACTTTCAATATTATACAAAGGCTCATGGGTATCATGTCAATGTAGTTGGTGCTGACTTCTATCAGTATCACAAACTATTCCAAAAAGTCTATGAAGACAGTCAAACAAACATTGACGCCATTGCAGAGGAAATCCGCACATTACAAGGAATCGTTCCTTTTAGTTTAAAGCGTATTGGTGAACTAAGTGTATTGGGTGATGCAGAGGACACTCCACCTGGATTGAAAATGGTTAAAGAATTGCTTGATGACACCGAAACAGTTTGTGAATGTATTCGTGCCGCTAGATTACTAGCAATAGAAGAAAACTGTTATGGATTGATTAATTATTTAGAAGGTCGCCTTGATGACCACTATAAGTTACAGTGGATGTTACGATCTACTATTGAGTAAAATTTTATGCTGTGTAGGGAAGGCATAAATATTTTTGTACAGTGTGTTTATCAAGTTCTATACTGATTGCCATCATAATTTCCTTTATATTCTTGCACTGTACACTTTTTTCGCAGGGGTGCTAACATCTTTCTTTATTTGCATCTTGATATTCCTATAAGTTAGCATCTCTGCCCCCATAATAAAAAAGCCCCAATTGCTAGGGGCTTTTTTTATTTCTGTCGTATGATGTAAGTATCACCTACGCCTTTTGTGATGTGTACACTCTTACCGTTGCTTGCACCACAAAAACTAGGCTTTTCTTTTTTCTGACATGGGTCCATGTTGTCATAGTGACTACTCATTACTTGATAAAGACTATTGCCCGGACCAAAGCCACCAACACAATGACTAGTGCAGTTACTTGCACAACCGGTTAGTAATACAACAGAGAGAATGAGTAATGTTTTAGTCATGTATGTATAATAACACCAACGCCATTTATTGTCAAATTATGGCGTTTTTGCGAAAATTATCAGTTGACTTCTGGTCTGAACATTGTATTTTTTCAATAGATTACTCATATGTTTTTTAATCATACTTTCGGATATTTTCAAAGTTCGTGCAATTTGTTTATTCGATGGTGCTCTTGTTACAAGCATAATAAGAATTTCAATTTCTCTATTGGTCAAATGAATTTGTGAGTCAATGATAAAGTTATTCATTTTTTGCCTTACAATTATCAAAATGATATCTTTTCATCACAGGTCCTGCGCCTTCTTTTTTACAATGAGGACAAACATGTTTTGGTTTAGGTATTCCTTTTAAGGCAATCGAAAGTTTATCTTTGTGTTCGGTAGTCCTATCACCCCTCTTCAAACCAGTTAAACTTTTACTAATTTTTTCACGAACTATATCAGTGCGTGATAGATTATTAATGATAACTCGCTTAATGTAAGTTTCCGGATCCGCCCAACTATCTTTTAATGATTTACTTTTTTTACTTTTTGATTCGAGTGTATTCATACCCTCGATTCGATTATTCCTAACTTTAGTATTTTCCCATGTTTTTTCTTGACTGTTGCTCATTTTATTCAAGGTATCTTCAGAATGATTTTTACCAAGGAATGTACCGGGCATGCCGTACATAGGATTGTTTTTTCCTTTAAAGGTACCTTTTTGTTTTGCAATCTTACCCTTCTCAATATTTGCTAATCTTTTATTTAAAGTTGGACTTAGTAATTTGTCATCACCAAAACCAGGTAATTCTTGATTGCCCCATTCGTCTTTGTCATTATTAAGCATGATTACTCCTTATTTCCACATTTGACGCAACATTGCTTTACGCAGTGCTGGATCAGTATTATGATTCAATGTATCTGCAATTTTAATTGCAATACGAGGAGTAACTTCAACTGCTGTCGGATCAGTATCCAATTCAGGTGGAACCATATCCAACGTATTAATGTATCCGTTACGTTCACTTAGTCCACCCGCATCTTCAATACGTTTACAATAGTTACATTCATTATCAGGCCATTTACCCTCTAACATCAATTTTCTATCACGTATTTTTTCGGGCAAGTTATGAA
>ENA-OSIY01001365-OSIY01001365.1-marine-metagenome-genome-assembly--contig:-NODE-1365-length-13123-cov-4.828760_pt1 | contig 13123 bp, 15 predicted proteins | sample MGYA00237884_ERZ534233 | MGnify/ENA primary metagenome ERZ534233 (study PRJEB26412, sample SAMN06343840) | marine metagenome | isolation source: estuarine water | place: USA: Columbia River Estuary... | reverse complement strand
GTCTATCAAAACGAGTCTCTTATTTTTTGGCATGATATAAATTTGCACAGGAGAAATTTTTGCTTTTCTAAGATTGATTGTATTGATATTCTTGAAATGAAGAATATTTTTTGAATGAAGATATGAAAAAGCGTCTGGAATTTCTTCAATATTTTTGAAATAAACCCAGGGATAATCTTCTTGATCAGCTAAAAAAGCTCTCAAACTTATAAGAATATCAATCTTATTATTTTGAGAGCTTTCTGCGATAATTTTTTTTAGGTCTGTTATATTATTCACAACGATAACTCTAAAATAAAACAACAATAGACGAATTATCGAATGCGGTAATTTTTGCCAAACAATTCATAGACATTTTCAGAAACAAGTTCCTGTAATGTGTCTTTTTTGGTGTAAAGTCTTATGTTTGCAATTCCGCCATATTTTTCTTCCATATGGTCTAATGCTTTTTTGACCTTTCTATTAATTTCTAATTGTGAAGGATTGTAATTTCTTTGTTTACGGAGTAAATTTCTGATAGCAAATTCCGCATCCATTGCAAGAACTTTTAATTCATACAATGGTCTTTGCCTATTTTCTTCCACAGCTAGTCTATACCACATATTATTTATCTATCTTAACATTTGCAACAAATGCTTCGTTAATAACAAACGCAACATTTTGACTTGGCACGTTGAATAAACAACTTGTCATCTTTTCATCTTTATAAATGATGTGAAAATCCTTATTAACAATTAACACTCCCTCAATAGTGCCAATGGAAACAGAAGGATTATATGTTTGGATTTTCCACTTTCCTAATCCTCTGTTCTGAGAATTATTATCAATAATAGCCATTTTTTAAGTCCCCTATAAGTATATTTATTTATCATAAAATTACCTATTTCCTTTATTTTTATCCTTATTCTTATCCTGTATAAGTAATTTCATGACAAAAAGAAAAAATCATATTCCTTGTGTTTTTTGCGGAGACAATGCTTCGAGGCAATTGGCAGAAAAGTTAGAATATTTTTCAACAAAAAATCGTGATGTATTCCTTTGCGAAAAATGTTTTCATAGTTTTTCAGCTGGTACAGTCATGGGACAATTTCAATTAAATAATAAAATATTGTCATTGATTTCTTCTGTTGATGACAACGAGCTTGTTTCAGAATTAAAAAATAAAATAACGGAATATGCTCCATCTTCAAAATACTCAAATAAAAATAGTTTAACACAAAATGTAAAAGTTCCGCCTGTTGATATTTATAATTATTTGTGCAATTATGTAATTGGACAAGAAAATGCTAAAAAACGTATTTCTTTGACTGTTTACGAACACTTAAGAAATGCATACAAGTCTGACCAAAATGACAAATGTAATATTTTATTTTTAGGCCCTTCTGGAAGTGGTAAAACTCTTATTGTCAACAGCATAGCTAAAAAATTAGATGTTCCTTATGTGTCCACTGATGCAACTTCTTTTTCTCCCACTGGTTTTCAAGGAGCTGATGCAGATTCTTGTATTCATGATTTATATTTTAAGTCTGATGGCGATGTTGATATAACACAAAAAGGCGTTGTATTTGTTGATGAAATAGACAAACTCGCTTCTAATCATCTAGGCACAAGATTAGAAAGTTTTAATTATTCAACACAGAGTACATTGTTGAAGCTTATTGAAGGCAAAAAAGTCAAGATTCCATCAAGCATGTCAGGAGATTCTCCAACACCTGTTTACGTTGACACTTCTAAAATTCTTTTTTGCTTTGGTGGAGCTTTCAATGGATTAGAAAATATAATTGGTAAAAAACAAGGTTTTTCCGGTAAATCAATTGGTTTTAGAAATAATGATGAGGATGATTACGATATCAAGTTAAAAATTTATGAGATGTATTCCGAACTACCACAAGATATTTTGACAGAAAGTTTGATTGAATTTGGACTTTCCACTGAGTTTGTTGGAAGAATACAAACCATAGTTCCATTGAGGCCATTAAATAAAGAAGAATTAATGTCTTGTCTTACAAGTTTAGACGATAGCCCAATACGCAAAAATAAGTTGATGTTTGCTGAATCTAATGTACAGCTTGATTTTACAGAAGATTTTTATGATGAAGTAATCAATAAAGCAGTAAAATCAGGTACAGGAGTTAGAGCTTTAAACTCTATCGTCAAATCATCAATTTCTATTGCAGCATTTGAATATTTAGGATTGCAAACAGTCAAATCTAAAAGAATTATAATTAACAAAGATTGTGTAGATGATCCTCGTAAATTTGAAGTGTTTTAAAGGTTCAAATGCATTAAATAATAAAATATAATACTATGCATTCTGATATTCCTGAAAACCTAATACAGCAAGCCTTGAAAATTCATAATGAAAATACAAGGCTTGTTCGTTTAGCTGCTCCACCAGCCGATGTCAATTTTTGCGATCAATGGTTTCAAGCACAAACCCAGGCTGAATTTATTTCATTATTCGCAAAATTAAATTTGGTTTCTGGAAGAGGTTTTCCAAGATGGTGGGTAAGTACATATGACGAGTATGTAAATACCAGAAGAATAACAGAAATAAAAAATATTTTTGACTTGCCTGTGGTTGGAACTGAAACTCTTTTCGAGTTCGGCGAAGATAGAAATTATAGCAAATATCCTTACGATGCTTCAAAAGGTTCTAATGGTATTGATCCACCTATTTGGGACAAAATAAATGATAATTTGACCACTTTATGTCAATATTTGTATGTTTATTATAATAGAACTCCAATGAGAGGTGATACAAATAATTACTCAAGATTCTTAAGTAGATATCCTGCTCCAACGAATCCATCATCTTCAAATTCAAGTTCTTCGGGAACAATAAGTGCAGAAAATTTAATTGCCAATTCAATACCTTCAAGATTATTAGATTCTTATTCAGTTGCGGCATCTAATACCCCGGCAGTTGATTCTTACACTTATATCAAAAAAGAAACTATCAAATTTTTCGTTAAATGTTTTCCTTTTGATAACAAAGGTAAAGCAGCAAAGTACCAGTTTCTTAAGACAACTTCAATTAATAATTTTGTTTTTGATGATTATTGGGCATCTTTACCAGGTTTCTATTCAAGTATTTCTGAAATCAATAACGCTTTGTATGCAGATGTTCCTATCGCTGGTGCCACTCCTGTAAAATTATTTGATTTAGGGACATTGACTGGCACTAATCAAGTTGATAAAGATGAGATTAAAAAAGCTCTTGAAAACTTAATTAACCAAATAAGAGAATATGAAGTAAACGAGCTTATAAATAATTGGACAAAAATGTACGGAACTGTTGGAAAAGTATTGAATCCGCTCCTTAAAGTTTATGATGTCACACAAAATCTCACTGGTGCATTAGGATCATTAGGAACACAGAGTAAATATAGAAGGTAAAATAATGTCTAAATTTGTAAAAATTGCAGCTCCTGGTAGTTCACCAACTTTGCTTTTCAATATGCTTAAGGGCGTTCCTATGTTCAATGAAGCAATGAAAGCTATGTTTAAAGACTATAACCCTTTAAACCCAATAGATGCATTTAATAAATTTTTAGAAGCTTTACAAAATCCTGATTTCCAAGATTTGATAGCTACTCTTGCGCCCAATTTTATTTCTCATAGGGGTCAAAAATTAAACATTAATGAAAAAGATATGTTTAAGAACTATGACTACTACTACAAGACAAAAGGCACACCATTACCAGGAATGTCGGCTGAATCGATGCCCACAATTGGAGCTGGTGCATATCAATCTACAACTGGTCAATTGCCTAAAGCAAATACTTTACCTGCCAAGTCTTTTGAATCTATTATGAATGAAATAAAAGAAATAACTTCTGGTGTTGGTTTTCAAACATTAGACAAAGCTGCTAAACGAAAAATATTACAACAAAAAGTCAATGAATACAGCACACAATTGGCACCTTTTAGAGAATATTTAAAAAATAACTTCCCTGTTTTATATCACTAACAAAATGAAAACAAATTATATCAAACTCGCCCAATATCTTGATAAAATTGGTAAATATTCACAAGCTGACAATGTGGATAAATTTATAAAATCTGCTCAACAATATTCTTTTAATGCTCCAGGTTTACAATCAGGAAGAAGAATAGAATATCAAGGGTATCTTGATGCTACTGGACAAGCAAGACAACAAGCTGGTTTTGGCGCTGGATTACAACAAGGCGTAGGAATTGAAGGCAGTATTGTTGGTTTTCAGCCTTTGACACCTCAACAGTATATGGAGTTGTCAAGACAGCCTGGTGGAGCTCAATTAATATTTGATTACACTCAAAAACTTGGGGAAGATATGGCCAAGGATGCAGCACAATACACTGGCCCTAATAGATTTCAGCAAATGATTGGAATATTGAGTCAAAGATTGTCAACAGAAACATTTGATGCTGAATCTCAAAAACTTATTTTTAAGAATTATATAGAACAATCTTTAATTGCAGAACTTACTACTGTTATTATGAATAATTCTTTGCAAAATATTAAAGTTAGTATTGCAACATTGAGAAATTCAAGATTGAACGTTTTTCCAGATGTAAATAATACTGTCATTCCAACCGCAATAACTACTGCTTTGCAATCTATGAGCATGGATTCTAATGCAGATGTCAAGCAAAGATATAATCAATTTATTGCAGATCCAGAATTTAGGTTATACACACAAGGATTTTCACCAGTACAATAATCAGTATAAATAATTTATGACTGAAAAATGCCCTGTTTATCTTGGAAATAATTGCGTCCTAAAATCTTTATTCACCAAACAATTCAATTCTAATATATTTGGGGTTGATCTTAAGCAAATAGATGAAAAATATCATTCTAATTGCGAAGGTTTGATTTCTAAATGTTCTTTCAATACAGAAGAAGCTGTCCAAGAAGAACAAAAAGAAGAACCTCAACAACAAGAAGTAGTTGAAGAATCACCGCAAGTCAAAGTCAGTATTCATCAAATTGACAATCCATACGCAGTTAAAGCTGACATTTTGGTATACCCAGCTAATAATGTCCTTACTATTGATGACCCATTATTGAATAGACTTTCATACAATGTAATTCAAAAAGAATGTGACAAAGTACAGAAACCAATTAATATGGGTAGTGTTTATATAACTTCCAATGGTGGAGAAAATTCAAAAGTTCAAGCAAAAAAGATTTTTCATGCTGTAGTAGCTGGTGAATCAAGACTTGTAAATGAAGCTGACACTAAACTTGCAACAAGAAAAGCATTACACTTGGCAAAAGAAACAAACGCAAGAAATATTGTAATGTTGCCTCCAGATTGCGGTACTCATGATATTCAAGACGCTGCAAGAGTTCAGTTATCATCTATTTATACTTTCTTGCAAACAGAAAAAGATATTCCTTTTAAGAATATTTTTATCGTAATGGATGACAAGGAATCTTACGATGTTTATCAAGAATATTATAAAAGAGTCTTTAAAAGTAGGTGAGACAATGGATATAGTTAATGATTTTAAAAATCCATCAAACTTATTGGTAGCATTACTTGACAGCATAAATAAACCATTGTGCATTATAGATGACAATGGAAATACACTTTTGAACAATCAAGCCAGAGAGTTAAAAAATCTGGGATTTGATATTGATTTCCATTCAAGAAAAATAAAGAAAAATACTACTGCTACTGTCCTACATAAAGGCACAAAATATAGTATTGAAAAAAAAGATATCAATCATGGTACAAATAGTTGTGTTTGCACTGTGAGCGAAGAAGATGAAACTATTGCAAGACTGACCGAATCTTCTCAAAAATTAAAAAAAGTTCTAAGCGTTTTGTAATTTCTTCTGAAGGGGGTAATCATGGAAGAAAACGAAATTGGTATAGAACAGCTTAAGACCATTTACAAAGCTCAGACAGAAGCGTATTTAGAATTCAATATGGCTTTGATCAATATTCTTTCAAACCAGAAAGACATTATAACAAAAGTAGAGTCATTGAAAGTATTGTCCGAAGATGAATTCAGAAATCTTTCACAAGAATATCATGCTCTTGAAAAACTGTTTATAAACTTTCAAAATAGTCAAGTCTTAAGAGATGATTCATTGGAAGGCACAACTGATGACTTCAAGGCTACAATAACAAATTTCAATGAAGATATTAATTCATTGAAAATAGAAGTAAAAAAACTTACTTCTATGCACTGGGAAATCAAAAACTCTTGGAATAAATTAGCATGGACTGTTGGTGGAATTTTAGCTTTCCTTACAGGTATGCAAGTTTTGACAGGCAAGGGATTGATTGATATATTTAAATAATGCCAACTATTGCGTGTATATGTGAGAAATGCGGAACAAGTTTTTATACAAAAGATGAAATGTATCAACCAATGTCTAAAAACCCATTCCGCATTTCTAAAAAACAAAAAGAAATCCCGAATACTTGGGAAGATTGGATTATGCATGTTTCATCCAATTGTGAATCATGCAGACTACCATATACACCATCAAGTTGCTTAAAAGACTTAGATAAATTAAAAGGAAGCTAAGACATATCTGGATGAGATAAATTTTCTTCAAAGCTATTTATAATGCTTCTAAGAGTTTCGGCAGACAAATTGCCTTTATCATCAAATTTAATATTATTGTGTTGTGCAAGATCAAACAATATTCCACCTATGAATTCATTCATTGCTTGATCTTTATTTATGGAAGGTTTTGTATCTTCTTTACCTTCAATAGGTATTTCTGATAAGATATCATTAGCCTCATTTTTCATGCCCATTTCTGCCAATTCTTGGGCTATTTTTATCAAAGCAATAGTATTCATCATTTATCCTGTTTTGAAAATTTCAGAAAACAATTTGTTTATATAATCTTTGGAAGCAGTCTTATTATTCTGACTGTGCTTGTTACAAAGATTTTTACCAATAAAAGAATTCATCCATGGTTGATTTTGTGCATGTTGTAAAATAAATATTGAACCGCATTTATTACGGCAGAATAATCCACCACAGAGAGCACAAGTTGCGGGATATAGCATAGGCTCACCGCAAACTTCACATAAAGGAGGACTTTTCTTTCTATTTCTTGGCATATAATTGTTGAGATTAGGATTCACGTCATTTACCAACTTTTGATGATACAATCATTAGTTATTAATACATCAAAAATTTCAAGTAATTCCTGCTTGAAACGGAAAGGATATGCAAATGATTAATATTTTAAGAATATTAATTGCTTTTATATGCATGCTGTTAACAGTAAGCGCAGTGAAAGCTAAAGAAATTAATCAAAACGCTAAGGCATCCGTGTCAAAAAGTGTAAAAAACAAACTTGATAAAAAAGAAAAAATCTTTAAATTTATCAAACTTGTCCAACCCAAGTATTCAACTACTTATATCAAGAAAATTGTTGATGCTATATTTAAATATAGTGTTAAATACAAAATAGATCCATATATCATTACAACTACTGCTTATGTTGAAAGTGAATTCAGTATGAGAAGTGGGCCATGTATTGGAATCATGCAAGTATATCAACCCACCCTTAAATGGCTCAATCCAAAAAAGGAATATAATCCTTATACTATTGATGGAAACATTGGCCTTGGAACTAAAGAATTAAGTCTAAATATGCCTAAAAGCTTTCGAAGAGGTAAATTGGCCAATCGTGCTTCTAATGACCCGAATGCATTGGCTGTGATGTGGGGTAAATATAATGGAGCTGGATCTAAAAGTAAATATGTTGATAGGTGTTTTAATGCATTACGAAAGTTAGCATTAAAAAATATTGATGAGTTAAAGTTGCATCTTGGACATAAACAACTTTGGCAGAGATAAAAAAAAGAGGAGAGCATTGCTCTCCTCTTTTTAGTTTCAGAAAAACTAAGCACCGCCAACGGTTTGAGTGTATCTGTTTTGTGAAGATGGGTATCTTGATATTGCAGTAGTAGCACCACCAGCATAACCAAAAGTAGTTGAATCGTTGAGTATGTTGAAATCACCAATTACTTTGTTCAATTCAAAAGTAACTTTTTGAACTTTGCTTGATAAGTTAGCATACGAAAGCTTCATAAACGAAGCAGTTACAGCTTTTTCAGTAGCAGTCATACCAGAAACTGCTGTTGTATAAGCTGAAATCGTTGCTGACAAATTCGTCAAAATTGTTGCAAAATCACTAAATGAATCAGTGCTATAAGAAGAACCTATAACTCCGATTGGTGCAGTGCCTGCTCTTAAGTCAGTTGGATACTTTGCTGCACTATTATAAGTAGTACCTGCATTAGCTAAGTCGTTTGCATCAAGAGCTTGAAATGAAGCTTGTCCTGTTGAGATACCAAGACCAACAACTTGATTCTTAAATTCTTGATAATTAACTGAATTGTTAAAAAAGTAAGAACCTGCATCATTAGTAAAAGCAATACCAGATCTGGCAGCTGCTGTTACTCCTGACCCTCCTCTTACTGGATACAAACTTGATGGATACGTCGGCATCTTAAAAACTCCTTAAACCTTGTAAAAAATATTTCTTCGAAATAAGGTATTAGATACCACCAGCTGTATTTGTGAATCTGTTGAGTGAAGATGGATATCTGGCAGTTGCTTTCAAGTTTGCTGTAGATCCTTCAGCGCCAAGGCTATTGATATCATCAACCATTCTATTTAATTCAAAAGTTACTTTTTCTATCTTGCTTTGCAAGTTGAAATAAGCATTACCAACAAATGATGGTGCAATTTTGACTTCATTTGCATCACAAGCTGCAATTGCAGTGGTGTAAGCACCAAGTACAGTTGTTAATCTGGAAACAGCTGATGCAAAATTAGTTGTAGTTTCTGTTCTGTTAGTTACAATTTCAGAACCAAAGTTGGTGTCTGTTGGATATTTAGCAGCTGAGTTGAATGCAAGGGTAACAGTGTCATTTGAACCTGAACCAGGTGCAATAGTAATGTCTAACAACTCTTGGTATCTTGTGAGGTTACTTACAGTCATAGAACCTGTTACGTTTGAACCCAAAGATGAAGGTGCTACGCCTTTATATAAACTTGATGGATAGGTTGGCATTTTAATAACTCCTTAAACCTTTTTAAAAAAATATTTCTTCGAAGAAAACACTCTAAAACTTTTTTTGTTTTCATATATCCTATTATTACAATTCTTTTTATTTACCTGCATAAAGTCTTTTTGCAGGAATCATGCTTGTACAAAGTTATTGTAATAAAGTTTATATTAATTAATTTCTACATAAAGAACGGTTGTCCTTTGCATTATTTAAAAACAAAACAACTTCTCGCCTCTGATGTAGAAAGAAAAAAGAAGAGATATGTGGAAGAAATAAGATAGATTCTTTTTAATTCCACTCGTGAATTTGAGCCTGAACTAAGATTGTTTTTTATGTGTTATTGGAAGTAAAAAAATAAGATGGCCGATTTTTACATTGTACCCCCCAGATTAACAGTTGGCACATTTGATAGAGCAAATGTTGTCAATAGTATTAATTCCTTAAAAGGAGACTTGACATTTATTGCTGATGCTAATTCTGGCATTAGAGTTGTCATATCTGGGAACACTTTTAGATTTGCTATAACAGAAAATTATTACGTTAAAAAACAAGGCGATATATATCCAAAAAACTTAGTATTTACTCCTGAAGCTGGTTATTATGGTTTGTCTGTTGGCTCTGGTGCTGCTGATCCTGGCACTGGTGCAACTGGTGGTTTATTTTTCAACACCACTTCAAATTTATTAAAAGTTTATAGCGGCTCTTCATGGGGAGAAATTACTGGTTCGGGAATTACCCAAGGTGCAGCAGATCTAAGATATCTTAAATTAGATGGTACAAACACCCCAACAGCAAATATTTCCATGGGGTCTGCATTTCTTAGACTTGCAAACCTTACAACTCAAGCTTTGCCGGGAACTACTGGTCAGATGTTCTTCAATACATCTACTGGTAGAATTAATGTTTACAATGGAATTTATTGGGACGATGTTGGATTAGGTGTTACAAGTATCCAAATTGGATTTGGTTTAACTTCCACTCAAAACCCTATTGTTCAATCTGGTACAGTTTCTGTTGATCTTACTGCAAACTATACATGGACAGGAACTCATAACTTTACAAGCCCAGTTACATTTTCTGCAGCTGGACAATCATTCAATATATCCAAGTTATTTATTTCTGGTCAATCTGCCGGAGATTTAATTTACTTTAATGGTACAAACTGGACAAAACTTGGTATTGGTTCTACAAGTCAAGCATTAGTAGTTGATTCTTCTGGTATTGCAGTAACTTGGGGAGCTGCGGTTAGTACTTCAGCAGGTTTGGGATTATCTACTTTAAATGGCATTGGATCAACAGAACAATACTTTGCTGTTGGTACGAGCGGAACCCTATTTAATATATCTTCTATTGGATTTACTCACACATTTAATATTCCAATAGCTGGTACTGGTTCAACTGGTTTAGTTTCAACAGACAGCCAGACATTTACTGGTGCTAAAACTTTTGATACAACTCTAACAGTAAGTGCATTTACAGGATCAGCTTCTACAACAACAGGTGCATTGATTGTAAATGGCGGTGTAGGAATTGGAGGTAGTTTATATACTTCCTCTTCATATGCTAACTCAATATCAGGAGTTGTATTAAGTAATGGTGTAATTACTTCTGGGTCTTGGGCTGGCTCAACAATTACTGGTAAATATGGCGGTACTGGTTACACAACATATACAAAAGGCGATCTTTTAGTTGGAGCTGGTGGTACTTTTGTAAAATTCCCAGTAGGTTCTGACTCTTATGTTTTAGTTTCAAGTTCATTAACAGACGCAGGGGTAGCTTGGACAACTCCATCAAGTATTGGAAGTACAACAATAGGTACTCCAGCTGATGGTCTTTACACTGATGGATTCTTTACATCTTGGACAAATTCTACCACAATAGCTAATGCCTTAGATGATATAAATGAATTGCTTTCTCAAATAGCTCCTGCAAGACCAGGGTATTTAACAGCCACAAGTTTAACTGCTACCACTGTTCCAACATATTACACTGTTGGAATTTCTGCTGGTTTAGGTACAGAATGGTATCAGGCTGGGTATGGTACTGGCTCCAGCATCACAAGATATTATTTATCAGGCTCTCATACCTTAACAACAGCTAATACAACTACTGCATTTTCTGCTGGTAGTTTGACCACTTCAACTTACGGAACTATTTTCTTTAATAGATACAATTACTTAACTCCTGGTGGTGGAGGAGTTGGAACTATTGATTTATCAGTAAATTATGCTGTTAACTATACTAACAATAATTTAAAATTAACAGCATTAGGTGCATATAATACAATTTGGACCAAGGCCAATGCTCAAATAAACACATATACTCAGCCAAATTCAGGATATGAGGGTGTTTATATTTCACATACTGAAAATAGTCAATTTACAAATACTTATGAAATGTGGAGAGATGCATGGTCTGCATCAAACACTACACCAACATTCTCACAATCTGCAACAGCTTCAACATTTTCACAAACATTAAGATTTTTATCTGGAATCGGATATTACACCACAGGAACTGGATTTAGTGTTTATTTCAAGGGTGCTGCTGGAATATTTAGCAGTTGTTATAATACAACACAAGTATATGCAATTTCTGCAACAGGATTAGTTACATCTACTGGCACAACTTCAAGCCCACACTATGCTGGAGAACTTGATAAATCAGGAAATAACCACGTTAGAGTTACATTAAACTCAGCAAGCGCATCATCTTTCAATAAATATATAACTGCAACAATTTATAAAGCCCATTCAACAACAGCAGCTTCAAATGCAACAATAGGTAGAGCCATTAACACATACAGTACCACGTCAACAGACACATTCGAAGGTTTTCAAGACGAAGCAAGAAGGCTTGTAATTGGAACAGGAATCGCTTTTACTTCAAATATTGATATGGCAACCGGGAATTTGCAGGTTAGATCTGGAACATTAAGTTATCCTCTTGCAGCTGACTATGATACTGAATATGGTGGAACACATACTTTTACTGGTGATCAGGAATATCAGAGATATTTTTATAAAACATCTGCAAGCACTGGGCAGCTTTCATTAGGTGGTTTTACTGCTTCTAATGTTTCTACGTATGGCGCTGGAAGCGTTAATCTTTTACTTTATTTAGAAAGCGACAATAAATATTTTGATTTAGGGGTTTTGCAAGGATCTAATGCAAATGATGGTTCTTCAAGAGCTCAAGCTATATCTGCAAAAATAGCAACATCAGGTAGTGGTGTTTCATGGTCATTTGGAGTTTATAGCACTGGTGTAAGCGGAGCTGGAAATTCTGGCAGATATCGTGCAATAGTTATTTATAAAAATAACACCTATTCAATGACAAGTATAACGAGTTCATAATATGTCCTGGTCACAACAAGATTTAAGTTTTAAGAAACTATCCAATAAAAGAGTAACCACAAGCACTGGCAAAGGTTTACCTGAAGAAAAAGGTGCGTCAGCACTTGAACTTTACTTGCCAGACATAAAAACAGAATTAATACCCGGAACAGGAAATACAGCTACTGGTTTAAATGGTGTTTTGTATTACTATGGCCCAAGTTCTTCTTTTGGTCAAACATTAGTAGTTGATACATCAGTTCCGGGAAACTTAACTTGGTTTGCTTCATCAGGATACGGCAATACAACCACTGCTAATGACGGATCTGCTGGTTCTGAATCACTAAGATTATTTAACTGGGTTTCTGACAAATATGATGCTTTTGGTACAGTTTCTGGCGCTGGTTATGAAATCAAATTATATGATAACGCTGGAAACTTAATCACAAAATCTGATGCTTCTAACTGGCTATTTGACTATCAAACTGGCATTCTCATGTTCAATGGTGCCACTTTATCCAACGGCAACCCAGTTTCTACATCAGGACCATATAAGATTGTTGGATGGAGATATGTAGGTCAAAAAGGCACAATTCCAGCTTATTTCGGTGGTTCTGGATACACTACTTACACTAAAGGCGATATCTTAGTTGGTGCTGGTGGGACATTTATAAAATTCAATGTTGGTTCAGACAATTATATTCTTTCAGCAGATTCATCAACAGATACAGGATTAAAATGGGT
>ENA-OSIY01001364-OSIY01001364.1-marine-metagenome-genome-assembly--contig:-NODE-1364-length-13125-cov-7.062078_pt1 | contig 13125 bp, 6 predicted proteins | sample MGYA00237884_ERZ534233 | MGnify/ENA primary metagenome ERZ534233 (study PRJEB26412, sample SAMN06343840) | marine metagenome | isolation source: estuarine water | place: USA: Columbia River Estuary... | reverse complement strand
TACTAATCAAAGTTATACTCCGGCACATTATGGCGGTAGTAGTTACTTTGATGGTACTGGTGATTATTTAAGAAGTGGCCCCTATACCGGGCAATCTTTATTCACCCCCTCATATTCAACCGCACAAAATATATCAGCAACTATTGAATTTTGGATATACCCCACATCCACAGGTGCAGGACGCCCGTACAGTTATACTACAGCTAGTGTAGCTGGTGGCAATGATATAGGAATGTATTGTTACTTAGCCGGTAGCGGTTCGAGTTATCAGGTGCAATTTGGTTGGTATAATCAAACAGCTGGCTATGTTGTTACCGGTGGTGCGGCATTACCGTATGCATGGACTCATATTGCATTTACTTATACCCCAACCGGTGGTATAGGAACTTTATATGTAAATGGAGCAAATATTGGTACTGTAGCTGGTGGTAATGTTAATGGAGGTCCTCCCAATAGTATTACCAATGCATATAACTTTATTGGTGTTTATCCTGCTAGTAGCGGAAGCCTGTACTTTACAGGATACATGACAGATTTTAGATATACACTTAAGTCAATTCTTTACACTACCCCGTTTGTACCACCACAATCACCTTTAACAGCTACTAATAACACTACAATGTTGTTAAACTTTACCAGTGGTGGTATAATTGATTATCATACTAATAACGTTTTAGAAACGGTTGGTAATGCACAATTAAGTACTAATGTTAAACAGTTTGGTAATGCTAGTATGGCGTTTGATGGTACCGGGTACTATTTGAAATCATCATATTCGCCTAACTATGATTTAAGTAAAGGAAATTTTACAATTGAAGCATGGATATATTGGACAGGTGTGAACGCATCGGCTGAAATCGTTAATAAAGATGGTGTTTATGGTAGTTCTTATCCCTCATATGCAATATCTATTGCTTCTAATAAAATAACATTTGTTGTAGGTAGTGGTAACGGTACATCTTCTATACAAACTATTACCCCAGCTTCAACAACCGTGCCTACTAATCAATGGGTGCATATAGCTGCGGTTAAATCCGGTACAACATTGACTGTATATCAAAACGGCGTTAATGTTATATCTGCAACACAAACTGCTACTATAACAGATGGTGCCAAATCATTATTAATAGGATATCAAAGTGGCCAACCTACTTCATCATATTGGGACGGTTACATAGACGACCTAAGAATAACAAAAGGTATAGCACGTTATACCAGTAACTTCTCAGTACCAACATCAGCCTTCCAAACAATATGATAGATTATATAATAACTAAATAGATATAGAGAATAAAAATATGGCATTTCCAGCATCACCTAGTAATGGTCAAATAGCAACAGAAAACGGCATTAGATACGTTTATGCCTCTGCCACTAACAGCTGGACTAGACAAACACTGGCTAATGCTACTTTTAGTGTTATTAGTGATACTTTTACTGGTAACGGAACATCTACTTCTTTTTTATTAACTGTAACCCCAACAGGAAAAGACTATGTTACTGTTGTTATCGACGGTGTAACTCAATTAAATTACGCATACAATCTAGCAAATAACGTAATAACATTCACCGGTATACCACCAAATGGATCTGTAATTCAAGTAAAAACATGGACTAGTTCAAATACAGGTGTATTAACTGGACTAGTCTATGATAGCTATACTGGTGATGGTACTACTGTTAATTATACATTAAATGCCACACCAACTAGTAGAAACTATACAATGGTAACTATTGGTGGTATTACTCAAAATAAAAGTACATACACCGTATCTGGATCAACACTTACATTCACTACTGCCCCACCAAATACAGCACCAATTGAAGTCACAACATTTGGTCCAGCAATTACTACTTCAACGGCAGCTGGTTCAAATACACAGGTTCAATTTAACAGTTTAGGAGCATTGGGTGCATCAGCAAATTTAACATTCGATACTTCATCTAACACATTGAATGCAACAAACATAACACAAAACAGTATCCCTGTTGTGTCAACAGGAAAAGCTATGGCACTAAACATAGTATTCGGAGGATTTTAAAAATGGCAGCACCAAATATAGTAAATGTAACATCAATTATAGGCTCATTAGCAGTACAATTAGTGGGGACTAGTCCAACCGCAATTGTAACAAATAGTGCAAGTAGTAATAAAGTGTATAAAGTAAACATATTAAATATCAGTAATGTGGATGCAGTTAATTCGGCTACCATTACAGTAGATGTATTTCGTTCTTCAGTGGCATATAGAATAGCCGCAAATATTGCCGTACCTATTAACACAAGTTTTACACCACTAGATAAAACAACTACGATATATTTAGAAGAGGGAGATTCTCTTAGATTAACAGCAAATGTAGCTAGTAGGTTAGAAGCAACATGTAGTTATGAGGTTATTAACTAATGTATAACAGTGGCGTTAGAGGTAGACGAGGTGCTGATGGCTATGGAGTTATTTCTGGCCGTGACCAATTCATACAAACAAAATTAACTTATCCAAGTATTACTGGATATAATGCCTGTAATGTAAGTCAAGTAATATTAGATGATACATCAGTAACACCCGGTGGTTATATGTTATTGTATGGTACTGCTTTTACTACTGGCATGACACTTACAATAGGAACAGCAACAGTAAGTAGTTACACATTAGTTAATACTGGTAGAATTTTCTTAACAGTTCCAATCACATTAATTACTGGTACATATAATGTATCAATTTTTTCATCAACTGGTGGTGGAGCAATATTTACCACATTACTTGTTAGTGGATTCCCAACATTTACACAAACTACATATAGTGTTCTTGGAACTACTGTAGTTAATGTTCAACTATTAGTTGCAGGTGATGCTCCACTTACATATTCATTAGGCTCTGCTAGTACATTACCACCTGGCGTTAGTTTAAGTGGTACTGGTTTACTATCAGGAACTATTACACCTTTTTCTGGAAATAGTCAAACTTATAGTTTTAATATTAATGTAGATGATGCACAAGCACAAACTACAACGCAATTAATAACATTAAGTGTTCAATTGGGAGATACATACTGGCCAAATAATACTTTGTTATTAGATAGTAATACACCTGGTAATGTTAACACCTTTGTTACCGATGCTTCATTGAATAATAATATAGCAACGATTTTTGGTGACACACGTCCTAGCAATCTTAACCCATACCAAGCTGGCTATTATTCATTTCAGTTTCCGGCAAATACTGATTACTTAACTACTCCTGTAACCACATCTAATAGTGGATTTAGTACTGGTAATTTTACAGTAGAAGCATGGATATATCCAACAGTAGCACAAACAACTACTATAGTATCATCAAACTATAGTTACAGTACAGCAGCAGGTAACTGGGCATTTTATACCGCAGTAGGTTCTGCTAATCTTTTATATTTTAACGGAGGTTCTAGTAGTACATCCGGTGCAAACCATGCAAGTACTGTAAATGCAACTATAACTATTAATCAATGGACGCATATAGTATACAGTAGAGTTTCAGCTGTTGGTTACTTTTTTGTAAATGGAGTACAGATTGGCACAGGTGTTGCGGATACTACAGGATATGCCGGAGCTACTGGAACACTATATATTGGTAGGCAAGCTGACGGTACTGGTTATCTAACTGGATACATTAGTAATCTCCGCATCGTCAAAGGTACTGGATTATATACAGCAAGTTTTACTCCAAGCACAACACCATTAACATCAATTACTAACACAAGTTTATTAACTTGCCAATCAAATATAAATGTTGATAATAGTTTAAATAATTACACTATTACACGTGTCGGGTCACCAACTGTACAAGCATTTAACCCATTCGGCGTACCAACTAGTACAACTGTTAATACTCTTTATAGTACTTATTTTGATGGTACTGGTGATTCGTTAACCGTACCCAATGATGCATCGTTTGCTTTAGGTACTAGTGATTTCACAATTGAAGGTTGGTTTTATTCACAAACATTAGCAACTGCGGCCCCACTAATAGCAAAATCGGCCGGAACAAACGCAACTTCTGATTGGGCAATTTTTATAAACGCAACTACAGGAACTTTACGGGCTGAGGCTTTAAGCGGCTCTGGATATATAGGGCAATGTATATCAACTGTAAGTGTTACTATTAACACTTGGAATCATTTTGCATGGGTTCGTTCAGGTTCTAATTTTGTTTTGTATTTAAATGGCGTGTCAGTTGCAACTGCAACTTCTGCAACTTCTGCCGGAAACGGCACAGGCAGTTTAGTTAGATTAGGCATGGACAATGGCTATTCAGGGGGTAGTTTTACTGGCTATATGTCAAATATGCGTGTAGTTAAAGGCACAGCCGTATATACAGCAACATTTACCCCAAGCACAACCCCATTAACAGCAACACAAAGTATTGGAACAAATATAGCTGCCATCACCGGCTCATCAACAAGTTTACTAACCTGTCAAAGTAATCGTTTTATTGATAATAGTTTATATAACTTTACGGTTACAAAAGCTGGTGACATAACTGTATCACCATTCATACCATTTAGTACACCAACTACTACTACTGTAAATAATCTTTATAGTACTTATTTTGATGGTACTGGGGATTTTTTAAGTTTTACTGGTTCAGCCGCAACTAATTTTTCTGGTGTAGATTGGACTATTGAGACTTGGGTATATATTTCTTCAAATCCAATACAAGATAACATAAATATAATACAGGCTCAAACAGGAACAAATAATTGGATAGGTTATTTAAGCATTGGATTAAATATAGCTTGTACTATAGTTTGTTCAATTAATGCTGTTGCTTATACCACTACGCAAACAATATCATTAAGTACATGGACGCATTTGGCGTTGGTTCGTAGCGGAGGAATTGTTAAACTTTATATAAATGGTGTTGCAAGTAGTATTTCTGTCACATCTGATATTGTTAATTCTAACTTAAGTTTTTGGATTGGTAAAGCTGACAATTCTCCGGGTGGCGGTAGTTTTATTTACTATTATAACGGATATTTATCAAATCTGCGTATTGTTAAAGGAGTAGCTGTCTATACTGGAACATTCACTCCAAGCACAACTCAACTAACATCAACACAATTGGCAAATGTAAATGGAAACCCGAGTGAAGCTATTACAGGTACAGCAACAAGTTTATTGACATGTCAAAATTCTACATTAATAGATAACTCAAGTTATGTACTCATTCTGACTCCGGCTGGTGATGTACGACCAATAAATTCTACAACACCATTCACTCAAACCACAACTACAGTAGCATTAACTACGTTGGGTGGTACTTACTTTGATGGTAGTGGTAATGACTATTTAAGTATAGCAAACAGTACTAATTTGAATTTGGGTTCAAATGATTTTACTATTGAGGGTTGGTGGTATCCAATTGCTAGCTCAGATCAAAACATAATTGCAAAATGGTGGACCGGTGGATCGCAATGGGTTGTTCAATGGCGAGCCACTGGAAATTTTAGATTTGGATGGAACGCATCCAATACGGCCGATTTTTCAACAACATTACGATTAAACTCGTGGTGTCATTTTGCTGTTGTTCGCAGTGGAGTAAATTTGAATTTTTATTTTAATGGCGTTAAAAATAGTGCTACTGGAACAATAGGACCGGTTACGGTAACTACGGATATAACTACAATTGGTCAATTTGCTAATTCAGGAACTGAGAATTTGTCTGGATATCTTTCAAATATGCGTGTAGTCATAGGTACAGCACTATACATAAGTAACTTTGCCCCACCAGTACAACCACTAACAGCAGTAACAAATACACAACTATTAACATTACAATACAATGGTGGTGCTAATAATAGTGGTATTATAGATAATAGCGCATACAATAATATTCTAACAAGATTTGGTAATACAAGTCAAGGTACATTTAGTCCTTTTAGTCAAACAGGTTGGAGTACATTCATAGGTTACGGAGCATACGGATATCAGAGTTTACCGGCTAATACTGGTTACGATGTAACAGGAGCAGATTTTACTATTGAATTCTGGCTTAATTTCAGTACATGGAACACAATGGGTAGTTCAGGTATGGTAGTACTTGGTAATTTTATTAGCACCAATGGCTGGTATATAAGCTGGAACGGTGGCGTTGGCGGTAATCTTTCATTTAGTACTTACAATGCCGGCGCTGGCGTCGCAAGTATTGTATCTACCGGAATTACAGCAGGCACGAATTTTCAATTGGGAACATGGAATCACTTTACGTTGAGGCAAAAAACTAGTGTTATGTATTTCTATCTCAATGGAGTAATGACTTATTCAATCGCGGCACCGGCTGCTGTTGGGGTAGGTCAAACTATGTATGTTGGTGTCTATGCACAGAATTTTAGTTATGCAGGTAATCCATATTTTTATTATAGTAACTTAAGGATTATAAAAGGTACAGGTATATATTCAACTGCAGGATTTACTCCTCCAACAACACCACTTACACCAATTGCAGGTACAACTTTATTAATTGGTCAATCAAGTAATTTAGTAGATAATAGCGGAATCAACGCAATAATTACTAACACCGTGTCAGGTTTAGCACCATCTAGCCGAACCTTAAGTCCATTCGGTAGTATACTTCCAGCGACACCTTTAAGTTATAGTAATTATTTTAACTCTACTGGCCCTAACAGTTATCTAAGTATTGCTGATAATGTAAACTTAGAGTTTGGTTCAGTATCAATGACGGCAGAATGCTGGTTCTATTTGATTGGAACTCAAGCATATTTACTTGATAAAAATAACTCAAACGTTTCAGGTGGTTTCTGTTTAACTGTTAGTACAACTGGAATCTCATGGTATATAGACGCTTCAGCTAATACTTTTGTTATACCCACTACCACTACCACTATCACGCAAAATGCATGGCATCATATTGCCATTGTACGATTAGTTTCAGGAACTACCACTAATTCTATTTATTTTGATGGCACAAGAGTAGGTACTAGCTCAGTTGCAACTTCTTTCCCAGATACCGCAAATAATTTTAGAATTGGAGCTACTTTCCTTAATAGTAGTTCATATAATGCTATGACGGGTTCAGTTTCTAATGTCCGCATCGTTAAAGGTTCAGCCGTTTATGACCCCTCATCAACCACAATAACAGTACCAACAGCACCGTTAACGGCAATCACTAATACACAATTATTAACTTGTCAATCTACTACTATAATTGACAACAGTGCAAATGCTTTTACTATAACTGTCACTGAAGTTGTAGTACCAAGAAATTTTAACCCATTCGGATATACTGATCAAACTAATTCAAGTTATTCTCCAAGTGTCAATGGCGGTAGTATTTATTTTGATGGTAATCTAGATTACTTAAGTATTCCATCTAATAGTCCGTTTAATAGGTTGTACTCTACTACTGTTCCATTCACTATAGAATTTTGGATGTACGCAACAGGCACCCCCTCCCCAGGTAGTGCGGTCATTCTTACTGGATCAAGTACTGGTAACACTACAATTGGTTTTCGAATAGAGTGGAATGCTGGTCTTATGTATTGGTACTCAGAACCAAATACATACCCGGCAGTTACACAAACAGTACAACTTAATCAATGGGGCCACTATGCGTTTGTATGGGATGGTACTAATATTACAACATACTTAAATGGCGGTAGTAAAAAAACAGCCGCATCATCATGGACAAACATCGCTAGCACTAATGTAACCTATATAGCCACTTTATTACCAGGAACTTATAACTATGTTGTGCAAGGATATCTGTCAAATTTAAGATTGGTTGTTGGTGCAAGAGTTTATACCAACCCTTTTATAACACCCACAACTCCATTAACAAATTATTCTACTATACCCGGTTCAACATCGTTGTTATTAAACTCTACAAGTGGCGGTATAATTGATTATCATAGTAGCAATGTTTTAGAAACTTTTGGTAATGCTCAATTAAGTACTAATATTAAAAAGTTTGGCAATGCTAGTATATATTTTGACGGATCTAGTGATTACTTAAGTACTCCTGCTAGTGCGACATTTATATTTGGCGCCGGTGATTTTACTGTTGAATGTTGGATTTATTTGAATGTAGTTCCTAGTGGGACTCCTCCTATCATTTCTAATGACGTTTCATTTTATATTAACTTCAGAAGCAGCGGCACAATTGCACTTACTGACGCTAGTACAGTATATGCTCAAGCACCCAGTGCGTTGACTGCTAGCTCCTGGTTTCACGTAGCAGTTGTTAGAACGTCTGGATCCTCTAAAGTATATGTAAATGGCATAGGTGGCACCGCAGTAGCTTGTACGGTTAATTGGACAGCCGCTGTAACCACATATATAGGTGGTAGTCCAGCATATGCACCTATTAATGGTTACATAGACGACCTAAGAATAACAAAAGGTTTCGCAAGATATACCGGTAACTTTAACACCTCACCCCCAGTAAGTCCGGCAGCTGCCTTCTTAACACAATAAGAGATTACTTTGAAACAAGAACATATAAGCATAAATACTACAGATAGGATAATTAAAAATGAGTCATTTCGCACAATTAGATAGTAACAATACTGTAATATCCGTTCTAGTAATAGAACAGGATGTAATAGATACTGGGTTGTTTGGAGAACCAACTTCTTTTGTACAAACAAGCTATAATACATATGGTGGTGTACATCAATTAAATGGAACACCACTACGTAAAAACTATGCTGGAATCGGATTTACTTATGATAGTACACGTGACGCATTCATCCCACCCAAACCATACATAAGTTGGACATTAAATGAAGATACTTGTTTATGGGAATCACCCACACCTATGCCAACAGATGATAAATCCTACAAATGGGATGAAGAAACAATATCTTGGTTAGAAATATCAATACCATAATGGAAAGTAACATATGGCATTAACCTATATAAAATCAACAGGTACTGACTTTACAGCAAATTCAGTTACCATTACTACTCTATATCGTGGCAATTTACCACTTGTATGTAACGATATAAGTACTCAATTTGATAACCTTAAAACGGTTTTTCCACTAAAGCAAGATCAAACAAGTATAAATACAGTAGTGGATTCGAGAGATGTTCAGGTAACACTAAACGGGCAAATTCTTTCCCCTTACGTTACAGAAGTGCGATATCCGTGGCTAACACCATATGATTCATACGCTTCTGGATTTAGAGTTGTTGGTAGTAATTTAATTATATATAACGCACCCGCAGTAGGTGACATTGGTTTAGTTATGATTACTAGCACCAGCTCATCGTTACAATATCGTAGATACCCTTATTCAGCCGCAACTATCGCTTTAGGAGATTAAATAAAATGGCAAAACACGTAATAATAGAAAGTTATACATTTACCCCGAGTACTAACACAATCGTTGTTAGTGGTAAATTTCTTAGACGAGAACAATTATTGTTAATTACTAACGTAACTCGCGGCACTGTAATTTATAACTTTAGTGACCCAACATTACTATCATCTTCCTATACTAACAGTACTAGTACAGTAACTGCATTAGAAACAACTACTATTGTAACTAACTACAGTACGGCTAGTATGTCTAGTACAGATAAAATTAGTATACTGTATGAAGAATCATATCAGGAAATGGTGCCAGCAGAAACATACATGGACCCTGTTGGTAAATTACGAACTAGTCAACCACAATCATTGATTGATACTGACTTTGAATATGGTGTACAACCCACTAAGTGGGAAACTATTAATTTACTTAATAATAGACCAACAGCATTTTACGACCCAACTCAACCAATACCTCTATCAGCAATGACTGCTAGTACTCTTACAGTAACTTGTACTGCACAGGCATACACTGCATCTACTGGTTTGGGAGCAACTACATTGGTAACTACTATCGCTGGTATAGGTAGTGTTGCTGGATTATATCCGGGTATGCAGATTATTAAACAAAGTGGTACTGGTGCTTTTGGTGCCGGTGTTACTATTATTCTTAGTATTGATAGTGCAACACAAATTACAATTCAATCACAAGCAACTAATACTGCTGGAGCAATTGTGTTTTCCCCTACTATTCCAATCGCAGGTCAATCATTATTTGCACAAGGTACATTAGATGTTGCTAATGCAGACGGTTGGTGGATTTGTAACAGTAGCACTGCGGGTACTGGAGTATTTACATATCAAGCATTAGCTAATCCTGCCGCATCGTTATTAGATGCTACTAAAACATATCTTTTTGCCGGAGCATATTTTACAGGTTCTGTAATACCTACAACAGGTACAGCATCTATAACACTAAGTGGTACAGTTGGTACAGTAACTACAACAAATAGTCATGGATTATCAGTTGGTAATAATATTTGGTTAACTGGTATTACAACTACTACCGGTATTAATAATATTACAGCAGTTGTTACAACCACCCCAACTGTAAATACACTTACATTTGCTACTACAGTTACCGGTACTCCGGTTACTACAGCAAACGGAACATTATATGGTAGACCAACCGGGTATAATGTTCATAGAGCCTGGGATGGCGGGGTAGCATTTGCAAATGGTGCTCCAACACACGGTTATCAAGTTATTCGTCAAACCCGTCGTTATTTCCGTTATCAATCAGGAAAAGGCATACAATTTAGTACAGGTACTATCTTAAAACCAATGTTGTGGCAAAATAGTATTACTAGTTCAGGAACTACAGTTACAGTAACATGCAGATTCCCACATGGTTTGAGTGCCGGAGCATCCGTTCAAATTAATGGATGTGACCAAACAGCTTATAATGGTATATTCACAGTAGTATCAGTCCCGACAACTAGTTCATTTACATATACTGCACTTTCAGTACCAATATTAAGTCCTGCTACTGGTTTCCCAATCTATGTCAGTCCTTATGCCTGGTATGGTTCAATTAATCGTGTAGGTATGTATGATACTCAAAACGGTATGTTCTTTGAGTTTGATGGTCAAACATTATATTCAACAAGAAGGGCTAGTACATATCAATTAAGCGGAACAGCTGCCATTACTAATTATAGTCCTACAGTTACTGGTACAGGTACGTTTTTTAGTACACAGTTAAAACCAGGTGATTATATCGTAATTAGGGGTATGAGTTATCAGGTACAAACTATTGTTAGTGATACCTCATTACAAATAAGCCCGGAATACAGGGGTATTACTAGTGCAAATGTCATTGTAAGTAAAACAATTGATACCAGATTTGCACAAAGTGCCTGGAACATTGATAAAATGAACGGCACCGGTGCTAGTGGTTTTAATTTAGATTTAACTAAAATGCAGATGTGGTATATAGATTACTCTTGGTACGGCGCCGGCGAAATTCGTTATGGTATGAGAAATACCAGAGGTGAAGTAATATATTGTCATCGTATTCCAAACAATAACTTAAACTATCTAGCATATATGCGTTCAGGTAACTTACCTGCTCGTTATGAAACAAATACAGTGTCTTTTTACACATATTTGACAGGTAGTTTAGCAAGTAATGCAACTACTGGTGCAACAATTGTAGGAGGTGATTTCTCTACATGGCCAAGTTCAGGTACAGCAGTATTGGTTGCATCAGGCGCAACTGGTGCGGTAATAGAATATATAACATATTCAGCAACAAACATTACTACTACTAACTATAATACATTAACTATTTTGGCAAGAGCGCAAACTGGAGGACAAGTAGCTGCCCAAGCCTTTACATTAACTGGTGTTACTACAGGTAACTTAGGTGGTACTGCACCAATCGCAGTTTATCTTTATAGTCCAACAGTAGCAAGTACTATGGATCATTGGGGAAGCTCAGTAATAATGGAAGGACGTTATGATGATGATAAATCATTAGTGTTTAACGTTGGTATTAATACTGCTCTTAGCAACCTAACTCAAAATTTACGTGTACCATTAATTAGCTTACGGGTTTCACCTACTGCTGATAGTGGTCTAACAGGTATATTGGGTGGACGTGAAGTTATTAACAGAATGCAGTTGATTCTTCGTCAAATGGACGTAGCAACATCAGGCTCTGCTTTCCGTATTGATATTATGTTTAATGCGGCTGTAAGTGGTGGAACTTTTAATGCTGCCGGTGGTTCAAGTTTATGTCAATATGCTTTTCATACTACTGCACAACAGATAATTGGTGGAGAATCTATCTTCTCATTCTTTACAAATACTAATGCTACTGTTGCAACTCCTGCTGTTACTGTACAGGAATTGAACTTAGTTCGTGACTTGGGTATGAATATTTTAGGCGGCGGTGTTACATCTGCGAATGTACCTGTATTTACAGTACCAACAACAACGTTTGGTAAATATCCAGACGGTCCTGACATGATTACCATATGTGCTACCGCTATTACTAGTGCTACAAACACAATTGTACCTCGTATCAGTTGGACTGAAGCTCAGGCTTAATAGAGGGAGGCTTTAAATGTCTTTAAGCAAGGTAAAGCATCCTTATGGCAATGACTTTAACGTAGACTCACTATCTGTTAATAAAAATGCTGGAGTGCTTGGCAATTTAGACGTTGATGGAAATATTGTTTCTAATGGATCAATTACAGCTAGTGGTCCTGTTTCGACAACATCAGCGTTATCCGCACTTTCTGGAACTTTCTCTAGTAATGTGTTAGCTGCGTCTATGACTACAGCTTCAATAGGTATTGGTCTAGCTAACGCCACAGCATCAACCTATATTATTCCAGCAAGCGGTATATATTACTCAGGCATAGACCAGATATCTATAAGGTCAAATGGTTCAGATAGGATAAACTTCCCATCTGGTGGCGGTTTATCTGTCCCATTTAACTCATCAAGTGGTTCTGCTTTTGGTATGGGTATACCCAGCACTAACATACATACTGTAAACATAAAATCTAATGATACTGGTGCCATATCTATTAGAGCTAATGATCTCGGTGAGGTAAGCACAACTAGTTTTTATAATTCGACGGGCTCTACTCTGTACGGAACACTTACATCTAGCTCTTCATCTTTTAGATTAAGCGCTCCAAGCGGTATCCCCCTGGAGTTTTCTCAAAACGGAACTGCTGTCTCTTATACACATCTCCGAGCCCACGAGACAGGCAGAAATCTCGTATGCCGTCTTCTGCTTG
>ENA-OSIY01001362-OSIY01001362.1-marine-metagenome-genome-assembly--contig:-NODE-1362-length-13139-cov-12.719951_pt1 | contig 13139 bp, 18 predicted proteins | sample MGYA00237884_ERZ534233 | MGnify/ENA primary metagenome ERZ534233 (study PRJEB26412, sample SAMN06343840) | marine metagenome | isolation source: estuarine water | place: USA: Columbia River Estuary... | reverse complement strand
AAAATTAGTACAAAAGTGAATTATCAGGTAACAGAATTAGTAAACAACTTAAACGAAGCGGCAACGACTCAAAGTGAGCAAAAGCGTGATTTCTTTACGACTAGAGCATTATACAACGCAAAGCGTTTGTCGACTATCTTATCTACGGCTAAAGTAGGTGCGATGGCATTAGTATTAACTATCGGTATGGTAGCTTGTGGTACAGGTGCTTCAAACGAAGTTAAGGCTGACTCAACTGCGGTAGATTCTACAAAGGTAGATTCAGCGGTAGTAGCTCCAGTAGCTGATACTGCAACTGCGGTAAAATAATTAATATGATATCTTAAATCCTATCCGATAAGATAGGTAGTATCGTATCAATGTAGCGGCGAAAGTGTAATGGTTACCTCACGGACGTAAAAGCCCATGGGTTGCACAATAGTCTTCCAGATTATAGGAGTTAGTTCGATTCTAGCTCACCGCTCTATATATCAATAGCATCTCGGTTACTCAAAATGGTTATTCTCCGATTTACTTTACAAATGAAGCATTGATATCATATAAGATAGCACCCCGAGAGTGCTATCTTTTTTTATAACCAAACAAATAAAGAATGATTTATTTAAACACGAAGGTGCAAGGGTTAGGTCGTGCTCCTGCTGTAAGTATAGCACATATGGCTATGCGTTGGTGTAGGCGTGAGTTAGGAATTAACAAACGAAAAAAGTTTGAACCAATCTGGTCAGTAGTGAAAGGGTATGGTGATAATGATTGCGGAGCATACGACGCAGACGATAACGAAGTATGGATATACTGGGACCAGTGCGAAAGTGTGAGAGAGTTAATACAAACTTGCATACACGAATGGACACATCAATTACAACCAATTAGAACAAAATATTATAAATACCCAGGCTCATATAGTCGAAATCCGTATGAGAGGGAAGCGCGCAGAAACGAAGATAAGTACACAAAACAATGTTGGACACATATAAAACAAAATAACAAATGGATTACGCAATAAAGAAATTGAAACAAGACGAGGTAGTATTAATGAAGAAGATTAAGTCATTGCAAGATGGCAAGCCGAAGTGGGCAGCATCGGAGCAGTTAGATGAAATCAGGTCCGCAATACAATTGTTAGAGCGATACAACAATATAACAGAGCAGGACATAGAGAATGAAGATGAATACTTAAAACAAATATTTGAATTGCAGCCGGCAAAAGCAAAAGCATAGTCGGACAATCTTAATAAAAATAAATTCAGTTCAAAAGCTTATAGTAGTATGAATAGTAATAGTAGTATAGTAGACATAGACATAGAGAAGTATAATAGTATAGAGAGAGAAAGAGAGAAGATAATGGGTGATGAAAAATTCATTGCATGGTTGAATGAGTATAAGATAGGTAGCAGAATAGAAGTGAAAGATTATCGAGCTACTGAACTTATGCAACAATACACTAACTATCCTAAGTGGGTAGCGAGTAAGTATTAAATAGAATATGGTTTGGTTTATTCATAGGTTCGTTTATTTATTTTAATTACAAAGAGCTCCCGTAAGGGATGACCCGATAGCAGGTGGTAGAGCTATCGGGTTCTTTGTGCTTGCGCATGCCGTAAGAGTGGTGCACTGAATTACGTGTAACTAGGAAAGCAGACGCAATTGTAAACCGGGTCGGATACGTGCGAATACCGGGGTCAATTTTTTTTGCTATGGACGCAATTTTGACATGATATATGATATACACAAAGTGAATTTAAGTGTTTTTCTTTTACTTAACTGATACTTATTTATACGATATCGGAATAGGTTGACTTATTTTCTAACTTAAACAAAACGAAAATGGCAGTATTAGATTTCGTATTCTCACTACAATTCGCAGTGGGTGTATTAGTAGGGTGGAAGTTAATCCCTTACGCAGTAGGATTTGTAAAAAGGTTTATTAAATTATAACCAGAGACCCTCTACTTAAAACGTAGGGGGTTTTTTATTTCTATTTGAGATATTTATTAGTATGAAAAACAATAGACAAATAAGATTAAAAGAGTTGTTAGTAAAGGTATGTGAAGGTAAGTGTGAAAGATTACCTAATGAGAACGATGAGGACTTTATTACAAGATGTGGTAATGACGCATTCAATCAGAAGTATATTGATATGTACAAACAAGGTAGAGGTAGTTTTAAAAAACCAAACTACATAAAGTAAATGTTAGATGAAAAGATATATCAGGAAGCAAGTACTGAATTTGGTACTACTATTGGTGTAGCACATGTTGTTGGATATAAGACAAAGAAAGAACACATAGAGGAAAGAACCAAAGCGTCTTATCAAGCTCTATCCGATAATTTAGACATTAATGATATTATATGTGATTCGATATACAATAATGTGTATGTAGAGTTTCAAAGAAAGTTATACGAATTAAATAAGAAGAAGAGAAAGGGTACTAAGGAAATTACTATTTATAAAAAAGCTTGGAAAGAATTAATTTAAATGGCACAAAGAAAATTAGAAAAGAATCCCGAAAGATATATTAAGGCCCCTATGGGATGGGAAGTTACGGCAAAGCCACAAGATAAGGTAAGCGTTCCTCCATATATGATATCGGATGGTATCACCTTCGGACAAAAACCCCTTACAACAAAATTACTAAACGACACAGGAGCACTATTGGTAGAATTAGATAATGAGTATTTGGTATCTAATCGTATCATAACAGATTTGAGAGACTCCAATGAAACCAATCCACATTTTAGCTATAAGATACATGGTGAAGTAAGATTACCCCTTAAAGATGATACGGGTAAAGAAATAGGTATTAAATCTACTCCCATAGGTAAGACTATCCCTATTATCAGGGTAGATATCGATATGCTAAACAAAAAGATAGAAGAAGAATCTATACCACTTGCAAAAGCAGGGGTAGCAGACGTTGTATTCATAGCAGAGGACTCAAACAAACTATTAGGACAAATTAACTTTACTTTATCCCCTTCAGCGGTTAGAGAAATGGATGAGTATAAGTTATATGATTTAAATCTTAATAACGATATATACGGAATAGAAGCTCCACCGATTGAGGGGTTAGATAAAGACTCAAAGATAGACGAAAATAAGTTAGCTAAAAACTTAGAGGAGATAGATAAGAGACTACAAGCTTTGAATAAAGACTTTAATATGATTAAGGAAGTTTACTTTAATGGCAAGACTCCTATGGGTACTATTAAAGATAAGACTACTGGTAAGATGTTAGAAGGAGTAACTACCATTACAAGTGTTACCGCAGACCCTAACCTTGCTACTACCGAAGAACCTGCTCCACAACGTATCATAGAAGAGTCGAAAATAGTATCATATCCTAAAAAGAGTGGTCTATTTGGATTCTTGGGAAAAAGTAGAGAGGGGATTGATTCTAATAAAACGGCGCTTGATGGGTTTAGAAATAGATTGGACGCATTAGAAAAATAAAACTATCAATAGAGGTATAAAAATTTTCTTAAAAAACGACTTTCTCCCCCAACCCCCCGCTATATATTTTTGGTAAATTAAAAAAATTTTATTATATTTAATTCTATGAATAGTACATTAGATAATATCATGTATCCTACAACGGAGGAACAAGTAGCTAAATCCGATAAAAGAATTAGTCAACAAATGGATTCTGGCAAAGAAGTGTTTGATGTTAAGATAGACTTGCTACAATACATGCGTCAAACTGTATTCGTAGAAAGAAACAAACAAAAGATAGAACACCACTTTCATTTTGAAAACATTACCGAACAGGACGCTCTACTATTACAAGTTCCTAATATTAACGAATCAGGTTATTACGCCGGCATAGTAGCGGTAAAGTCGTATTTAGACAAACATGCTCCGGAACTTAAAGTTGCAATCATTGACCCAGTAATTGATTATTTCTTTTTAAACCCACCCGATAGACAAGGTGAGTTCTTTAACTTATTCAATACATACTCAAAACAAAGTCAATTTGAATTATTATACGGCCACCAAGAAACATTTGACATCGCTTATGGTTTCATAGGTAGATATATTGAAAAAGCTAAACCAAAAGTTTTAGGATTTAGTATTATAGATGGTAATATAGATGCATCACTTGCAATAGCAAAATTGATAAAAGGAAAATACCCAGACCTTAAAATTCTTTTTGGTGGTAATGGTGTTGAGTGTTTAGAGTTTGGTAGATTACCAAATACAAATTATAGAATAAAAGATTATACATTCATTGATGCAATCGTAAGAGGTGATGGTGAACTTACTTTTATTGAAGTATTAAAGTCCGATTGGAGTGAAGAATCATTAATGAACATCAAAGGATTAATTTGGGTTTTAAATGGTGCATGGATATTTAATCCTACTAGGCCAAATATGCCGTTAGAATCTTTACCTGTTCCTGATTATTCATCATTGGAAGATAACTACTATTACAAATCAGTTTATCAAGATACTATTCCATTAGTTATGAGTAGAGGATGTCCTTATAGATGTTCGTTCTGCTCAATTGTCGATTTTATCCCAGAATACAGATATCGTACTGTTGAGAATGTTATAGAAGAAATTCAAGGTTGGATTGCAAAAGGTAAAAAACATTTCTTTTGTCACGATAGTATTATAAATGGTAATCCTGTTTGGTTAAAGAAGTTTTGTGAAACAATTATAGAATTGGGAATTGATATCACATGGGGTGGTAATATGAGATTACAAACACCAATGAGAGATTTAGATACTATGAGATTATATCGTAAAGCAGGATTGATAAAATTCATTACAGGATTTGAATCAGCGTCCGAATCAGTTTTACGACATATGAAGAAATATACTAATAGAGAAGGTACAAGAGAGATATTTGAAAATGTAAGAATAATTAATGCAGAAAATAAAGGAACTAAATACGACTGGCCTTTAAAGTTTGGTATGCAATTAATTATTGGGTACTTAAATGAAGGTGAAGAAGATTTCCAACAAACAATGGACTTTATTGCAGAGTATCACGATGTAATGGATGAAATCGTAACTTGTTCAGCATTCTTAATTCACGAACCATTAAGAATAAAATGGTTGGAAGAAGGTCAATATTTAGAATATATCAATGGTGTTAATTTTACAACCAAATGGAATACACCAATGGATAGATTGGATAGAATGAATAGAGCAGAAAAATTATTCAAAGAAATAGGAATCCCATATTCTATTTATAATAGAGGTTTGTATCAAGAACTAAAAGAAGAACAAATCAAAAAAGAGGAAGAACAAAAAGCAGAAGAAAGAAGAAAAGAAGATGAGGAATTTTTCAAACTATATCCTGATTTAAAAGTGTTATAATGAAATTAAAGTTATTAAAAGAATCCGTTGTTAAATGGATGGAACATGTTGGAGTAGTAATGAGAGTTATTGCATTTGGTACTCTATCAATAATGGGGCCTGATACACCTTTCCTTGCAATGTGGATATGGAATACAATAGACGCTGCCATTCTTACTTATGCTGCATGGGAAAGAGATAATAAAGCATATCTTATATTAAATATTTTTTGGATGATAGTCGGATTTGTTGGAATTTACACATCAATTTTTGGAAATGGAATCACCCATTAAATCTATAAAGGATATCATAACTGCTATTCTATTGATTCCTGTCATTTTACTTACTGCCTGTGGTCTAACTATCTATTGGATATGTAAGTTTCCATTTTGGTATATAGAGACAAGGAAGTGGTATAGAAAGAGTAAATAAACGGTATTAAAATTTTTTACAATTATGAACATAGCAATTTATTGTGAAAAATGGATATTACCAGCTAAAAATGGTACTCGTTATTTAGATAGAATTTTTCCAACTACTGGTGAAGAACAGGGAAATTCTAATAATTTATTTAAAAATAAAAAAATTAAATCTGTTATAGACTGCAATGAGTTATATATGTTAGCCGACACCGATGTTACTCATTTGTTTATAAGAGAACCAACGACTCAATTACAATCAGCGATATATACTGATTTGTGGGGACACCAAACTCCGGAAGAAAGAAAATTAGGATTAACAAAAGATAATACTAAAATAATAGATTTACTCCATTCATATACGGAATTTGGAACAGGCCATTGGTCTTATAATTTGTATCAATCATTATATTTTTTATTAAAAAGAAAACCTGATATAAAGGTATTACCTCTTTCCGAATTGACACCATTTATGGAATCTATGGGATATTATGAAAAATATAAGGTGGAAGATTATAATTTTAAAAATCTAACCGGTGATGACAAAGCTTTGGGTGTTGTAAATATAACTCATACTGATTTATTTAAATGGCTTGCTAAAAATTATCCAAATCAAATTAATAAGATTATAAAATTATTGATGATTGAAATTTCATATTATAACAAAATAATGAATAAAGATTATGGACCAGAATTACCCAAAATAAAAAAAATAATTCCAAAACGAAGAAATTTGATATAACGAAATTAAAATAATTTATAATTATATTTATAGGGGAATATAAACAAACAAAACAATATGAGAACAGTATTAATAGGTTCGGACTTTATGTACGATAAAGATGGTAACTTAAAACCAATTGAAATTAATACAGCAGTAGGTTTTTCAGAACCACGATTACCAGAGGTAGATGAGATATTTGACACCACACATCTAATAGAATTTATTACTCAAAATGGATTTACAAAAATAGATTTTATAGGTAATAGAGCTTTTAGTAATATATTGAATTCCATGTCAATCGATTTAGGTATTGAATATGAATACCATGTGACACAGGTTAATTCAATTACGATACCATTTGTTGAAGATAATGAAACAACTTTAATTATTAGAAGTGCATATGATACAACTGCTTTAGTTGATGACACATATTGTAGAGATAAGGTGAATTTTATGAATTTAATCAAAGATTCTTCATTTGGTGCACAATTTGCATATAAAAACGATGCCGGTGATTTAGTAAATAACATTACCACAATACCCGATAATGGAGCACATCCTAATTTTATTTTAAAGGCAAGATACCCTCAATATGATAGAGAGTTATTTCCAAAATTATTTAAAGTATCAAATCAATTGGAATTAGATACCATATTAACAAATGTTACAGATGAATACTTTGTAATGCAATATTATTATAATCCATTAAAAAATATTAATAATAAAGTTACTAAAATAAGAAGTTTAAATATTTTATATCCACCAACATTACAATCAATTCCATTTGGTAAATATACTGATACGACTACTCAAAAACTATCGGAAACGCTTGAATATGATGCAACTACATTTGAATTGGCAAGTCATTTTAGGAATTCATACATAACTTCAAATGCACTGTTACTTGATAGACCAAAATTGTTAGACACAGATTTGGTTCAAATGTCAGATGATACATTTAAGACTGGTTTAGATTTGCAGGTTGGAGATGTGGTTAGAACCATAGATATACCAAACGCCACTAATGTAGATAGTAAAGAGGAAACCGTAAATTACAAAATTAATTTAGATACTTTTATTTCCGGTTCAACGTATTCTAGTAATACTATTATCGGAAAACAACGTGTTGATACTACGACTTCTATGGTTGAAATATTATTTACAGATAATAGTATGTGGGAAGATACTGAACTTTCATATTATTTAGTTGAAAGAGAGAATGAAGTTAGATTTATACCACTCAACGAATTAATTAGTGGTGATATTGTTATTTTAATAGATACAACTAACCCATCTTCAGTAGCGATTGTAGAAAAAATAGTACAATCTACTACACTTATAAGTAAAGAATTTGGAGGTTGGTTAATAACAGTAGAGAGAAGCCATATATTTTTAACGGTTACGAATAGTAGTACAGAAAATATATCATTCGCCGCAATTGAACATAATGTGGGAACAAGTTGTTTAAATAAATATCTTCCATATGATTGTGGTTCGGGAGGTTGTAACTATGATGAGTATTGTAATGGTACTTCGTGTATGTTATGTGCAAATTAATGAAATTAAAATTAAAAAAATATTATGAACGAAGAAACTCAACAAATGAATGATATAATGACTCAAATTGGTTCATTAATTATCACCGCAAATACTTAATTCTAAATTTAAATAAGTTATAATGGATTTTTTAGAAATAATTAATGCGTGGAAAATAGCAAATAATCCAACACCCCAACAACTAAAGTTAGCTAAGCTACGAGGTGAGGTATGTAATTCATGTCCATCCAAAAAAGTAATCACAAAAAATTTAGAAATCGGTACAATTTGTGGAGAGTGCGGTTGCCCATTATCAAAAAAAATATTTAGTCCTAAATATGACCCATGTCCTTTAAAAAAATGGGAAGAAATTGATAAAGTACATAACGTACAAAAAAAATCAACGTCAATAATCTAACATGTCTTTACGGATTAATAATGATTTAATTTGGATTTCTGTTCCTAAATGTGCATCACTTTCAATTGAAAAGGCTTTAATAAATTGTGAAATTGATGTTAGATTGCATCCCGAATACCGTTACATCTATGAAAAAAAAAAACTACATGGGCACATTCAAAGAGATATCTTATTTAATGAGTTTGGTATACATCCAACTATATGTATAACAAGGGATTGGTTTGATAGGTGGTTAAGTGGATTAGAATTTATATGGAATTGTATATTATCCTCAAATCTTACTCCAATTATAAATTGGAATGAAATTGACAATGAATTTATATACAAAACTTTTGACATTAATTTTTCTAAACATTTGCACTATATGGAACCTGAAACATATAATGAAATTTTTAAAAGACTAGTTAATAATCCAATTGTTGAAATAAATGAACATATTCCGGGAGTATTAACGGTATTGTTATCACAAAATTATTGGAAAGACAATCAGCCATGCACTTATGAATTTGATATAAAAGAAATTCATAAATTTGAAGAGTTTATACAAAAAAAATATAATATTCCATTCAATGTTCCACACTTAAACTCAACACCAAAACTAAAAAATAAAATAGAAATAAATGATGAATTTAAAAATTATATATGGAACGTATTTGAAAAACCATTTGTAAAACGAAATTCATTAATTTAATAATATGGTAAATTTAAAAAATTATATTTGTGGTGTACCATTTAATTCGTTAGAAATACATAATAATGTTTGCTTTGTATGTTGTCCATCTTGGTTACCAAATAAAGTAGAAATTTCGGAAATACCACTTAAAGACATTTGGAATAGTGAACCAATAATTGATATTAGAAATTCTATATTAGATGGTTCATTTAAGTATTGTAGTAAAGAACTTTGTCCTTATTTAAGTAAATTAGTAAACTATGGTGTGGCATCTGGCCCAGTTACACTAAAATCAAATTCAAATATTAATAGTCCGATTGTAAAAAATAATACACCTAATTATTTGGTAATGAATTTTGATAGAACTTGTAATTACAAATGTCCATCATGTAGAGTTGATTTAATTGTTGAAAATAGTGAAGGTATAAAGCGAGTTGAAAAAACGATTGAAGATATTGATAACTATTATTCAAAACATGTAAAAACTTTATATATTACAGGTTCAGGCGACCCATTTGTTTCCGTTGGATTTAGAAATTATTTAAGAAATTTTAATCCTAAAAAATATCCAAACTTAAAATCCATTCATTTTCATACCAACGCAAGTATGTGGAATAAAGAAATGTGGGATAGTATGCCAAACGTACACAAATACGTTCATACTTGTGAAATTAGTATAGATGCTGGTACTAAAGATACATATGAAAATAAAACAAGATTAGGAGGTAATTGGGAAAGTTTATTAAATAATTTAAAATTTATTAATACGATACCAACATTAACATCAATAAAAACATCGTTTGTAGTACAAGATACAAATTATACCGAAATGGAAATATTTTATAATTTAATGTATTCCATTTTTGGTAAACGAGTAAATGTATTTTTTGGTAAAATAACTAATTGGGGAACGTTTTCAGAGGGTGAATTTAAAATAAAACAGGTATGGGATACGGAACATCCAGAACATCAGTTGTTTAAAAAAGAATTTAATAAAGTATGGAAAAACACAAATCTATTTCATAATCTATATGAATTCATTGATTCCACAAATAAAACTTTAATATAATGAAGGTTTTATTAATTACATTACCCAGAACAGGTTCAACATCGTCATTAAAAAACATATCCGAAGAACAAAAATTAAATCCAATAAGCGAACCATTCAATAATATCAATGGTAATTTAGAAAAATACAAAGATTATAATTGGGAAAGTACAAACGATATATGTGTTAAAACACATATAAATCACAAAGACATACCATTTTATTTAGAGTTTATTAAATTTTTTGATGAAGTGATTTTATTATCCAGAAAAGATTTAAATGCATGTGCAGAAAGTTTATCTTATGCAAATCATTACCAAAATTTTACGGAAAAATATAAATGGATTAAGACACCCAATCTTAATGAAAATATTAAATTAGTAAAACAATTTAATGAAGAATTAGAAAAACTATCCAAATTAACCAATATTAAAATTTCATATTATGAGGACTTGTTTGATTCAGAATCGGAAGGTAAATTAAGAAAAAATGATATTAAAAGAGAAAATCTTATTTAGTAAGGAGGAGTGTGAATCTATTGTGTCATATAACAACACTCATATTACAAATTGGATGATGGGTGATAGAAAATATAATTCACAACCAATAGATTATTCATTAGAAACTATTTGGTTATTTGATAAATTAAAAACATTTTTTGAAATAGAAATGAATATTAGAATTATAACAATGAAAAACCAAATACATTTTCATAGATTTGAAATGGGTAATTGGTTTGATAAGCATAATGATGATAGAAATAATAGATTATATGCAGTTGGTGTTTTATTAAACGATGATTTTGAAGGTGGAGATTTTAAATTATACAACCCAAATGAATATACATTAAATAAACAAATTGGAAACACATACATATTTGATGTAAAAATAGACCACGAAATAACACCAATTTTAAAAGGCGAAAGGTATTCTTTATTATGGTTTTTAGAAAATAAAAATATAAAAATAAAAACTAATAAATTAATATAAAGTATTAATAATCAATCAATTATAACAAAACCCTTAAAATAGTTGGTAAAGTCCTAATAATTTCGTATCTTTAAGTATAAACATTAAACTCTAAGATATGAAAATTTTATCCTTAATTGGCATAGTTTTACTATGTTCGTGTAATAAAGATATTGTTACACCTATTCCACCGAAACACACAATTACATTTACAATTGATTCGGCATTAAGTTCAAATGGTAAACAATCCTTACCAAAAGATAATAATGGATTTTATCATTTAACATTATCAAATGTAACCAATCAAACACTAAGCAGAATTACTGGTAAATTTTTAGTAGATGGTAAACCCAATGCAATACCCTCACCTGTTAATGGTAGGATAGAATGGAGTAGTTCTCACTATTGGATATTAAAAGCCGGTGACACGATTGGTAGAGTGGTTAAAACGTATTTTAATCCATATACAGGTCAATTACAAATATCACAACTACCTTCTTTAGTTTCACAACAAGACCAAATAATTCCTATTGTAAATAGTACATCACAATTAGGATATTTTTCAGGTGAAGTAAATACTATGGGTGCACCAATATATAAAATGAAAGGTGATACAATTACAATTATAGGTAAAGCAATTTATACATTAGAAATACCAAATTCAAAATTATTTTCAGATACTAAAATAGATTCAATACAAAAATCTATTAGAATAATTTGTGATTAGGAAAAAAAGTTGTATATTTGAGTTATGATAACAATGCCGCAAACACCGATTACCGACCATTCGTTTAAAAAGTGGGGAGCAATAAAGATAGAAGAAAACGATGAGGATTCAGAATATTATTATTGGATATTACCTTTACCATTAGATGATTATGATATGCATGATAGACCTACATTGATATCGATAGCAAGTGATGAGTGGAAAAATATGGATTTAAATGAGGGTGAATATTTGGTAACCCTATTTGATAACTTACCAATGTTAGAAACCGAAGAAGAAATTGAACTTTTATATAAAATCTTAACAAAAGAAAATTTAACAAAATGAAAAAAACAGAAGCAGAATTAAAGCAGAACTATGATAAGTTTCTAGCTATCGTTAACAAATATTTTACAGGCGAAAGATTAGAAAAACTTTTGTTTATGTATTCGGATGATGAATTAGGTGGAAACTTAATGGTATCACCTGCGAGTGGTAATAAAAACTATCACAATGCATATGAGGGTGGATATATTGACCATATATTTAATGTTTGTAAGAACGCATTAAAAATGAAAAAAACATTTGAAGAAGCGGGTGGTGTATGTGATTTCACCGAAGAAGAATTACTATTTGTTGCAATACATCATGATTTGGGTAAATTGGGTACTAAAGAAGAACTACATTATGCACCAAATGATTCTAAATGGCATATTGAAAATAGAGGTGAGTTATATAAAAGAAATGAAAAAAACTCTTTTATGGCAATAACTGATAGAACATTATTTACATTATCCAAATATGGTATTGTAATTAATGAGAACGAATATTTTGGTATAAAACTTACGGATGGCTTATACGACGAAGATAATGAAAAGTATTATAAAGTATATGATACATCAAAATATCTTAAATCAAATATTCAATACATTATGCATTGGGCAGACCATATGAGTACGGTAATTGAAAGACAGTCGGTAAAAGATGACAAATTTTCATTTAATGTTGGTAAATTCTAACAAATTGTCAGACCATATCAAATGGTATGGTATTTGAACTATATAGAATATTATTAACAAAAAAAAATTAAATTATGATTATTAATCAATTTGACAGATTATTAAACGATTGGTTTGCAGATGATGCATACCAAAACTGGACAGAGGGCAGAAAAACAAGAACAGCAACTTCAAATCACAAACAAGTAGTAGTTGATATAAACGAAGATATCTTACGAATTGGATTAGCAGTTCCTGGCCAAACAAAAGAAACATTAGAAATTACAATTGAGCAAAACTTTATTAAAGTAAAATCAATAGAAAAAGAAACCGATGATAAAATTTG
>ENA-OSIY01001361-OSIY01001361.1-marine-metagenome-genome-assembly--contig:-NODE-1361-length-13148-cov-5.659628_pt1 | contig 13148 bp, 7 predicted proteins | sample MGYA00237884_ERZ534233 | MGnify/ENA primary metagenome ERZ534233 (study PRJEB26412, sample SAMN06343840) | marine metagenome | isolation source: estuarine water | place: USA: Columbia River Estuary... | reverse complement strand
AGCAAACTACGCTTCAAAAAATAAATCGCTTGCAGAAAATGTTAAATCAATATCCTATCTTTTCAAAACCACTTTCAGTGGTGGATGGTATTAAATTTTCTTATCAAGCGTATCATGATAATGATCCTCGTTTTCATATTTTACCTATCCTGAGCAGGGCAATAGCGTTGAATAAAATCTCCATGCGCCGGCATTTGCGAAACAGCGTTATCGATCATATTTCTTAGGGTCATCATTTGTTGCTTCAATCCATCTGCTGGCAAAACACGACCTGCATCATGGTGCTGCTTGGGCATCAGCCCCTGCCCCATCATGACTTGTACCCATGAATCTACTCGGAACAAACCCACATCATCAGGCCATGCATAACCATTTTCACGAAACATTGCCATGCGATGCACAAGAGAGTCAGGCACTGCCATAGTGCGATAATGATCCCAAAACTTACTGTCATTACGTTGAGTCTGGTGATAATGCAAAATAACAAAATCACGAACTGTCTCAAGTTCTAACTGAGCCTCACGATTAAATTGTTCTGCAAGCATGGTTGTATTGCCACCAAAAGGAAATAACTTCATGAGTCGAAGTATTGCAGTGGTGACCAGATGAATACTGGTTGATTCTAATGGCTCTAAAAACCCGCTAGACAGTCCAATGGCAATACAGTTTTTATGCCACGCTTTTTTACGCCTACCTGTTTTAAAACGAAGTTGCCGTGGCTCTGTGATTGTTTGACCGGTAAGATTGGCTAATAAAGTGTCCTGGGCTTTATCATCAGACAGAAACTGACTGGCGTACACAATGCCATTACCCACTCGATTTTGCAGAGGAATACGCCATTGCCACCCTGCTGAATGAGCGATGGCTCGAGTATAAGGACGAGGAGCTTCTACTGCCTGCGTTTGCACCGCAATGGCACTATCGGCGGCCAGCCAATGACTCCAGTCTTCATACCCCACATCCAAATTATCGCCAATGAGTAATCCTCGAAAGCCAGTGCAGTCAATAAACACATCGCCTAATACTGGTTCGCCATCCTCCAATAGGAGCGATGAAATATTACCTGCTTGGTCGTTTTGTACTTGCTTGATACGACCTTCTATACGTTTGACACCGGCATTTTCACTTTTCTGCCGTAAATAGGCAGCGTAAGCTGTAGCATTCATATGATAAGCAAAGTTAACCGGTTTCTTGCCAGCCATAGTGGAAAATTTATTGGCTTTGGCAGCTTTTAATTCAAGACAATATTCATCCAAGCTACCGCCAAACCCCTGGTCTTTAGCTTCCATCCAGAATTCATGAAATTCAGCCATCCAGGAACGTTGACCGATTTCACCGAAAGAGTGGAAAAAACTGTCACCCTGTTGGCCCCAGTTATCAAACTGTATTCCCAATTTAAAGGTGGCCTGGGTGGCAGCCATAAACTCCTTTTCATCAATACCGATTAAGCCATGAAATGTGCGCATGGTAGGAATGGTCGCTTCTCCCACTCCCACTGTGCCAATTTGGTCAGACTCGACCAGGGTGATGTCCAATAGCCTACCGAGACGGGTGACCAGGCTAAATGCCGTTAACCAGCCCGCTGTTCCGCCCCCTGCTACTACGACTTTAGTTTTTGCATTCATGTTTATATTTTGTCTCTTATCTTCAGCGGTTTAAATTGTTACGCAACATTGCGCGCAAACGCCTACTTAAATTATCGTCCATGGTTGCCAATGCCCCATGGCTCTGTGGTGGCAAATGGTCTCGGACCTGATCAGGATCGGCAAAAATGTAGTAGTCAAATAACGCTTTCCATGCTGCCGTTTCACTTGACGGGCGGTCTCTTACACTGAGCATGGCATGCATTAACGCATCCATTGGATTACCCAAGTAAGGTGGAACCGTCATCCACCAAAAATTAATCATCGCATTGAAGCGATCAAAAGCCTCGACTTCATGCCACCACATACTCGGGTAATATAAGCTATCCCCTGGTTCAAGATCGACAACATAGGCATTTTCTAGGGCCTGTTTTAAACGTGGAAAACGTGTGAAGTCTGGTTTGCTAAGATCTGTCATTGTGACCACTTGCCCACCAGGTGTTGGGGTTAATGGCCCGGGATATAAATTGTGCACTTGCTCTGGATCGAACAAGGTAAAACGTCGTCTGCCCACCACGCAACAAGCGATATTTTTGGGCTGATCAAAATGGGCCGCAGCAACAGATTCTGTGCCTAACCAGATTTTGGCAACTGGCTGATTCTGCGTGAATTCGGGATGCACAAAAGTCAGGTTATGGCTCTCACTTAACGTAGGAAAACCTTCGTTTAACTTAAGGGAATTGATATAGAAGTAATCATGCTGTTGCTGTGTCAATTGACTGCGAATGGCATTAAACACCTCAGCAATGGTAGTTCGCTCACTGGAATAGTTAAAGCCCGTACAAGATTTGTCATAACCAAAGCGTGCTTTTATTTCTGGTGGCCCTTTGTAAACTAGCATCGGACGTTGACTGTCATGCTGTTCTAATTGTGCCATTACTTTGTCAGGTGATTGTTGCCCCGCTTTGACCAACGGCCAATCCTTAACCAGCCCTTTTAAAATGACAGGTTGTTCCTGTGCAAACAGCTCATCAAAGGGAATGCAATCTGGCGTTATGCCTTCCAGTACTTTTACTGTATTTTGTTTTTTTATCACGCAGGCTGTGCCTTATTTCGAAGAGCGTTAAAACATTGCCGACTTTGCATTTTTGAGTGCGATTAGCTGTTGGAAATTACCCATTGAAGAGAGCACAAAATACAACAAACTCAGCACCCCATATTGACTCAGTTTGCTCAGACTTTCGCCAGCCAATGTAGCCAATTTCTGTTGGTTAATTGTATAATAATCGGTAAAATTTATTTCTTCTACATTACTGAGTTTGATTTGAATCGACACGGGTTCCAATAGGTCCATTGACTCAACCAGAGTAAACAGCGTTTTATCAAACTGTATTCCACTATCAATGGTTTGCAATGCTTTTTTGACATATTCGAGGTAAGGCGCTTCCCCACCAAATTCCAGAAAAACATCTTCGCCATGTTCAGTATTGACTCTGGGATCGTCGGTGTCGATGCAGATAACCGGATCTTTTGGTGACTCACCTTCTTCTAGCACTTTTTTATAACCCAAACTAAAAGGGCCTCTGGCCAGCAGTGCAGGTACAAAGCGAGTGTTCCAGCCGCTTTGGCTAATAAATAGATTTTCGTCTTTTTCAAGACCGAGGATGGCATGTAATTGTAACTGTTCAGTGCCTGGGTGTTTGTAAAATACCAAAGGAAATTCTTTGTGCAGTTCGCTTATTTCCGTAGCGTGCACCAATGAACGGTTAACTTGGTTGTTATCATTTGATCCAGGTCGAGTATCAACCTTTAAACTTTTATGATCGACATTGTTTAAGACCGTTGCCTTACTCATAGCATGTTTCACTTTACTGGTTGTTTTTATCGAATTACGCTTTATTTATACTAGCATTGCCAGAAATACCGACGCAACGAATAAGAGTGAAACACTAGGTGTTTCACTCTTTGATAATGTAATTTTTTAATTTTCATTACGCACACCCCAGTCAAAAAAACCGACTGGGGGAGAGTATTAAGTGTTAGAAGCTGTAACTTGCACTTAATACCACGCGTCTGTCCGCTTCTTGAACAAAGAAAATATTGTTCTTACTACGACCAAACTTACGCTGACCTTCTTCCAACAAGTTAATAATATCTAAACTTACAGATAAATCCTCATTCACTTGATAGCCAACGTTAATATCAACTTGCTCAGTTTCAGACACATATACTGGGTTACGCGGGCCTTTACCACGGTTAGTCGTACTTAAAAATTCATCTCGCCAGTTATATGCAATACGAGCGGAAAATCCTTCTTTTTCGTAGATTAATACTGCGTTAGCTGTATCACTTAACCCTTCTAAAGCAAATTGGTCAACACTGATAGCACCACCATTATCAAAGCCAATATCACCATTAACAGTGGTGTAATTTACTTGATAACCAAAACCAGTTTCACCAAAGAAATGTTGCCATGCAAACTCAAAACCATCTATTACAGCACTTTTGTCATTAACAGGACCCGTTACCTGAAATTGTAATAATGGATCCCCAGCTTGTGCAAAAACATCATAAGCTGCAAATACTTCACCTTCAAAGTTTGGATTAACAACTGGATCTTGAAAATCTGCTGCGCCATTAGGAAAGTCCGCTGGATTTTGCAAAACGGCTGACATGGTAAACAGATTCACTTCGGTAATATCATAACCACCAGCATTCAATGCTGCTATTGCATCACCTGAGGTTGTTCCAGCAGCGCCAGAAGTAGCATCTAACAACCCAAACAATGATTTTTCAGATTGCGCGATACCCACAAAGTTTTCAACATCTTTTCTATAATAACCGATTGATACCATGCTTGAGTCGCTGTAATAGTACTCTGCAGATAAGTCGATGTTAGTAGACTCAAGTGGATCTAATTGTGCATTACCTGATGAACCTGTTGCTACACCGCCCAATGCTGTGATACGTGGAGGAGGTGAGATTGAAGTCGACTGGAATAATTGTTCATAAGAAGGTCGCGCCAATGTTTTGCTGAAAGAGGCACGAGCCTTAAGATCATCATTCACATCAAGGGTCAAATCAAGACTAGGCAAAAAGTTAGAGTAATCGTTTTTGTCTGAGATAGTTTCTACAGACGCTCCTAACACAGGTAAAAAGTCGTTATCTGCTTCCCAAATTATTTGGGTAGGCAAAAACTGAACTGAAGAAGACGTCACATCAGTTTGCTCATAACGTAAGCCAGCAACAATGTTTAAAGGCATGTCAGCAATTTCATAATCCATAACTGCTTGTACATAAACAGAAATAATCTCTTCTTCAACCGTATTATCATCATCAGTATTGATTGAGCGACCCGCTAAAGATACGTCATAAAGAGGACCCACCGCGTTGAGAAGAGCAAGGGGATCACCACCAAAGGAAACACTACCCAAGGGTATTGTTGTTCCACCTGGTGAATTAGCATCAGCACCTGCCACACCCGACACATCATAATCTTCAAAGGCACAACCCGTACAGCTTACGTCAAATAACCCCTCTGGAATATCACCTGGATTAGTGACACCCCAATCACCTAACGCATCAGTTGATGCTTGACGTGTTTGTCTCATTTCCGTTGATAGATAGCCCACACCAAAATCAACAGTTATATCATCGCCTAACCATTGGCCTTCAAAACGGAATTGATCCACCGTTGTTTTTTGCTCAGACTTATCTGTTTGACTCACCTGTGAGCCAATATCCGCTTTATCAAAAATTCCGTTACCGTTACCACCTTTGATACTATCTTCAACTAAGATACTGGCTGCAGGAATGGGTTGAGTAAAGTCAACTGTTTGCCAACCAGCCGTTGCACCCGCTAAATTGAAGCGAATCACGTTAAGCCCATCAGGGCCCGCACCACCACTTGTTGCTTCTGATGACGCAACATCAAAGCTTAAGCTAAGGTCATCATTGACGTTATAATCAGCATTAAAACCAAAAGATTTTAATTCATCTTTTGTTGCTAAGGCTAAGTTTTGAAAAAAGAAATCTTTACCGATAACGGCGTTATTTGCGCCACCCGTCTCAGAAAATTTAACGGGTGTGGATACGACTGGGTTACCATCAAACTCAACAGAACTGAATTGCCTAGCAAACCAGATACCATCGATAAGTGATGTTGACTCTTTCTCATTTTTTGCATAAGTCACATCAGCAGTTAAGGTTAAGTCTTCCATCGGAGCGAATTGTACCGTTAACATAGCATTAGTACGTTCACGATTATCTTGGTTAGTACCAAGACCAATGTTACTAGGTATAGATATAATTTGACCAATGGTAGGTTCGTTTATCACGGTTGCACCAGGGATGGTAAGAGAATTCAAGTCCTCTGCACCGTTATATGTGCGCAATTCATATACTTCAGTACTCATGTGACGACTACCAGAGTCACGCTCTTGGAATGAACCAAACAGTGATACACCAAAAGTTGAATCGTCGTTCACCCAATTCGCTACACCACTGAGTTCGGGCGTCACGCCATCACCACTTTCATCTTTAACTGCTTTGACGCCAACCGAAGACATCGTTTTACCCACAGCTAATGGTTTAAGGGTATTGATGTTTATAGTAGCACCTAGACCACCAGAACTTATTCCCGCGCGGCCTGTCTTATAAACTTCTATTCCACTGACACCTTCTGAAGCAAGATTTGAAAAATCAAATGAGCGACTAGTACCTGCCGCGCCTTTATCTTGTGGGTTACCAGTGATACTGCCTACGTTAGCAGCTGGCATTTGACGACCATTAAGAGTCACTAGGTTAAAGTTACCGCCAAAACCACGAACCGTGACTTCTGAACCTTCTCCGTTAACGCGGTTAATGGACACACCTGTAATACGCTGTAAAGATTCAGCTAAGTTGGTATCAGGGAATTTACCCATATCTACCGCAGAAATAGCGTCAACAACACCTGAAGATTGACGTTTGATGTCCATTGACTGAGACAGACTGCCTCGAACGCCCTTAACCTGGATCACTTCGGTATTGTCTATTTCTTGTGCTACAGAAGGTAACGCGACAGCTGTACCAAGCATTAAAGTAATGCTTTTAGCGAGTAACGATTTATTAAATTTTTTGTGTGTTCTTTGAATCATATTTTTGTGCCTGTGTGTGCTTTATGAATAAGGCAAAAGCAATAACGCTTACATATTGTTAAATTGCCGCCAACTTTTTTACATCTTTTTTACATCGAGATACACTTCAGACGATTGGCAATCTTTTTTCCTCTAGTCGATATAATAATTATTGAAATGAATCATTATTTTTTCATGCAAGTTTTTATTTAAGATGCGGTTAAGTTAGCGACTTAAACAGTTTCCCCTACCTAATTAAACCATCAGCTTGTTATTGAGAAAAAACTGTCTAGTGATAACTTTTGGATTGGGGTTCTACTTAATGGGGTATGAGTGTGACGTCAAATGGGTGAATGGTGACCGGCGGTTGATGACAAATATATCGAGGTGAGTTAACTTCATACATGCAGTTATATCTAGCTTAACTTAAAAATTGCCGCGTAAACCCAGAGAGTAGCGGGCGCCTGGCTGCTGAGCTAAAAGCAGTTGATTAGGGTATCGACCATGTTTCAGCACATTTTCTTCCGTAATATTGACCCCTTCAACAAACACTGAAATATTGTCATTAACAGCATAACTGGCGCTCACATCAAGTTGTTGATAACTGCGCACGTAAGTAGGCTCAGGTCCTTGTATTTGCACCAAAGATTGCAAAAATCCGTTACGATGATTCCATGCTAGCCTAATTCGGCCGGGACCTTTTTCATAGTAAACGATCAAATTTTGTGAGTCACTCAGACCGGTAAGGGCAAATTTTTGAGAGATATCAGTAGGATCCAGTTTTGCATTACTGTCTACCAATGTCATATTTGCCAGCACACCAAGTCCACTGTCAAAGTCATGCTGAATCGCAAATTCAAATCCACTTACGGTTGCCGTTTGACCATTTATAGGTGTGGTTAAATCAAATTCGGCTAGTATGTCTTGACTATCTGGGGCACTGGAATCGGCCCCTGTACTTGGGTCAGTGACATCATTGATAGTCGTTTGTGTTATCGTGCTAACGATGAAATTGCTCACTTTCTTTTTGAAATAACTAACAGATATATAACTTAATGGTTGGTAATACCATTCAAGCGATAGATCGAAATTGGTAGATTCAAATGGCTTAAGGTCTGGGTTTCCGGAGCTGGCACGTAAATCCCCACCCTGACGAGTTGTATTTAATACTAAACTCGGTGACAACTGCCCCATAGTGGGTCGTGTTAACGATCCTGATAGACCAAACCTGGCAATGATATTATCTTGCCATTCTGCTTTTATTGATACACTGGGCAGCCAATTATCATAGGAGGCAGAGCGTGAAATAATTCGACCCGGAGAGTTAAGTTGACCCAGTTCAGTTTGATCAAGGATCGTCAGGGCTAACAAGTCTGACTCAAAGCCCGTTACCACGATATCGGTATTTTCATAACGCACCCCATATTGTGAAGATAATTCAATATCACGCCATGTTGTACTATGATGTCCTTGAAGGTAAGCAGACGTGACATTCTCAGTAACCGTGAAAGAATTATTTCGTATCACTGCATCGAAATTAATATCACTGGCAGACTCTAGAAAGTTAAAGAGGGTTTCACCATCGTGTCTTAACCAACGGGTTGGCAAATTTTCACTGCCGCTGACACTACTTAGGAAATCATTACCCGCATCAAATACTGTTTGAAAACCATTAGGAAGGTCTGGCTCTGGGAAATAACCACAAAACGAACAATGCACTGCATTTTTCTCATTATCCCACCGTTCGTTACGTTTTGATTGCTTTGAATACATCAGGCCAAACTTAATATCTAGATTAGAATCAAGCCCATCAAAAAGGGTAATATCCGTTTTTAGTTGGTCAAATTTATCTTCAATATTCCACCCGCGACGCATCATCACATGTGCTCTACCATTGACTGGGTCCAAATAATCAGACACACCAGTGACGTCCCCTAACGCATCAACGATGCTTGGATCTGATGAATCGAAGCCCGTAATATGAGGTAGAATATTACCTTCCGATATAGAAAAAGAGGACCGATTGAGGTAACCGATTAACGTCAAAGCATTGCCTGCACCTATCTTATCTTTGGTACTAGCTTTAGAGCTAGAAACATCAAACTCCAACAACACTTTTGGGGAGGCTTGCCAACGACTATTAAAACCTAATGCACTCACACTCGATGGCCTGTCGAATGTGCGGGCATGAAAGTCTGTAGCGTGGCCTACATTCTGAGAAAATGATGTCGCTGTGCCGTTTTCATCGGTCACAACATTTTCTAAATTACTCGATGTAAACCAATGCCCCAAGGATGTTGAATCGGTTTTTACATTAAAGTCTGATTGTAAATAATCAAGACTAATATCTAGATTTGGTGAAGCCTTATACTGTAAAACAACGTTACCACCAGTGCGAGTACGTTGGTCAAATCGCACACGTTGATCATAGTTTCTGGGTACAAAAATGTTGTCTGCTGCAGACGTTATCTGCTCGCTTGGAATGTCAGTATTTAACAACCAGCCGTCTGTTTGCACTTCGTTAATACGTGCTTTGCGCGTTTGATGTGATAAGGAAACTAACCATCCCAACTTGTCATTGCTGTGGCTAAAGAAGACGGTGCCTTGAGGCGTTGTTTTTTGACTGTTATTGTCAAACGTGGCTTTAAGACTGCCGGCTACTTTAAAATCCTTGGATGCCATTGGTCTTGCTGTCTTTATATTAATAACTGAACCGATACCGCCTGATGATTGGGATGCAGAAAAAGTTTTGTCTACCGTCACCGAAGTCACTAGTTCTGACGCGATAGTGTCAAAACTAAATTCACGTCCTTGATTATCTGTCGCTAACCTACGTCCATTACTCAAAACCGTATTAAATTGTGGGCCTAAGCCTCGCACTGTGACAAATTGTCCCTCACCTTCAGAACGATCAATCGAGACACCTGTTATCCTTTGTAATGACTCAGCCAAATTAAGATCTGGAAACTTACCAATTTCTTCTGATTGAATGGATTCAGAAACGCCGATTGATTCTTGCTTAATGTCCAACGCCCAATCCATACTGCCACGGATCCCACGCACCTCGATAAGTTCGATAGATGATGGTTCTTCAGGAAAGATCATGATTTTATCGCCACTGCCTATTAGCAAGTCGACTATGTCCTGCAACAATGACTTGTCTTCAACCAATGTATCGCGAATAGAGATACGTTTGATTGTCACCACGCCATCGCGCTCAAAAGAAGCAGCCAACCCAGTATTGTCAAGAAGCGTGCTCATTCCTTGTTCGATACTAAAGCTGCCTTTTAAAGCATTAGCTTGCCGGTATTGCACTTTTTCATAGGGAAAGATGATGGTGATGTCAGCTTGTTTAGCAAATTCAATTAATGCAACATCGGCATAACTGAAATCAATATTGAAATCCAGAAAGGTTTGTTTAGATTGTGCCCAAAGCATCTGGCTGAACAAAAATAGAACCACACAGCAACCAAAAAATTTCAGCTTAGTATTGAGTCTTACCGTGTTATTTAAGTTCTTACATCTCATAGATTTAACAAAACGTTATATGCGTATAAATTGTGGGGCTTTCAAAATCTAAACTGCTTAAAACGTTAACATGGATTAACAAAAAAGTTACACTTAATTTGTATTTTGTAGCAAAGTTCACAGCATTAATTGAAAATAGGTATTATTTAACTGGCGGAATAGTTGTTGATGATCGTCTAATAAACACAGGAAGCTTAATGTCGGCGATAAATAGCATATAATATGCAAAAAAGATCAACAAAGCACACATCTTGGCATCCAATTTTTATGGCTGCACGGGATAGCATGGCAAGCATGTTGTCACGCATAGTTCCGCCTAAAGAAATTGAAGATATCGTTCAAGAAACTTATGTGCGAATTTGTCAGATGGATAAGCGGGAGCCTGTTGAACAACCCAAGTCGTTTTTAATGAAAACGGCAAGAAATTTAGCTTACGACCATCTGAAAAAAGCGGAGACGCGACTGGCCGATGGAGCAGAAACTGATTGTGATTTTGATGTCGACGCTTCTATGCACGATGCAGTGTTTGAAAATCACGCGAGCAACCAAGAGTTTGCCCATTTTTGTGAGGCTGTTCGTCAATTACCTGTGCAGTGCAGACGGGTATTTGTATTAAAAAAAGTATATGGATATTCTCAAAAAGAAATAGCCAAAGAAATGACGTTAAGCGAGAGCACGGTGGAAAAACATATCGCCGTAGGATTTAAAAGATGCGCCAGTTATATGCTGGGATTCAGCCAAACAAATGTTAGATCGAGTCAGTCCAGATCTGCAGCAAATATTCAAGGGGGTCAAAAATGAGCAATGTAATTGAAATGAACAAAGACCCTATGGATGAGGCAAGTTTATGGATTACTCGGTTAGACAGAGGATTATCTGAACAAGAGCAGATTGACCTAAAAGTGTGGTTAAATTTATCTCACACTCATCTTGAGACCTTTATGCAGTTGGTGAAATTGTGGGACAAAATGGAATCTCTCTCACAACTAAGTGAGTTGTTTCCGCGTAAACCTCGATCTGTGCCCAAACATAAACTACCGATATTTGCATGGGCCGCAAGTGTCATTTTTGCATCGCTCATGTCGCTAGGATTATGGCTTAATGCAGATGTTTTATTTGGACAAGGTTCAACACAGATTGTGCAGTTTAATAGTGACTATGAAACGAGGGTGGGTGAACAATCGACTTTCTTTTTGCAGGATAAGACCAGAATAAAATTAAACACTAACAGCTTAGTGAGAGTGACCTACACCGACAAGCAGCGTGTCTTCGAGTTATTGCGAGGAGAAATGCATGTGGCAGTTGCCCATAATGAGCATAAACCTTTAAGTGTCTATGCCGGTTCAAATATAATTCAAGCGGTTGGTACGGCTTTTAATGTCGAACTTGGCAGTGAAAACGTCGAATTGATTGTGACTGATGGCAAGGTATTAGTGTCAGATATTAACAGTCGGACCGTTGCACCTCTCAAACTAAGCGATGTGTATTTATCTCCCAAATCGTTTTCAGTCAGCAAAGGGCAGAAGGCCCAGCTTAAAGCCAGTAATACCACTATCATTGGAAGTGATGCAGCGAAGCTTGCCTCTGATTTAGCGTGGCAACAAGGCAACCTAATTTTCCGTGGTGAAAGTCTATTTGATGCAATGCAAGAAGTGTCACGTTACACCAACTATCAGTTTGATTTTGGTGATGAGGATACAAAAAGCTTACAGATTGCTGGATTCTTCAAAACATCTGACATCAGTGGTTTATTAGCCGCCTTGGAAAGTAACTTTAATGTGGTCTTCAAAAAAATCAGCGACAACACAATAAGACTCAGTAAAAAGCCTTGAATACATAATTCTATTTTCAAATTCTATATGATGAGTCACAGCAATTTTCTTGCTGTGACTGTTTATTAACCCTAAAAAAGTGAAATTCAAAGATGAACACGCCCTCTCAAAAAGAAAATCTACTTTTTATTATTCTCATAAGTACTGTAGCCACCATTGGAGGATTTTTGTTTGGCTTTGACAGTGGCGTAATAAACGGCACAGTAGATGGACTCACAAAAGCGTTTAAGTCTGAATCTATTGGCCAAGGATTTAATGTCGCCAGTATGCTGCTAGGTTGTGCAGTAGGTGCATTTGCCGCAGGCACTTTGGCAGATTGGCTTGGCCGTAAAGGTTTACTTATCATTGCAGCGTTATTTTTTGTGTTTAGCGCTTGGGGCTCAGGTATCGCACTAAGCTCTGGAGAGTTTATTTTCTATCGCATTATCGGCGGCCTTGCTGTGGGTGCTGCGTCTGTAATGGCCCCTGCATACATAGCCGAAATTGCGCCGCCCAGAATGCGCGGTCGGCTCGCCACTATTCAGCAAATAGCCATAATATTTGGCTTGTTTTGCGCATTTATCAGCAACTATTTACTCGCCAAGGCTGCCGGCGGCTCTACAGAAGTGTTTTGGCTCGGTTATCAAACTTGGCGTTGGATGTTTTGGATTGAACTTGCACCAGCGGTCATCTTCTTTTTGTCTTTACTGGTTATCCCAGAAAGTCCGCGTTTTTTAGTGATAAAGAACAAGCGCCAAAAAGCATTAGGTACCCTGACAAGACTGTATGGAGCTAACCAAGCAAAGCTTACATTGAGCGAGATTGAACAATCTATTGCTTCAGAAAACCATCAGCCAAAACTATCTGACTTGGTCTCAGGTGGAAAAGTCAGGACCATAGTTTGGGTAGGCATTGGCTTAGCCATGTTTCAGCAACTAGTGGGCATCAACGTGGTGTTTTATTATGGAGCGGTATTATGGCAAGCCGTAGGATTTTCTGAATCAGACTCACTGATGATTAACGTGATTGTCGGCGCTGTGAGCATTATTGCGTGCGTCATAACCATCAGCTTAATCGACAAACTGGGAAGCTGTCTCTTATACACATCT
>ENA-OSIY01001359-OSIY01001359.1-marine-metagenome-genome-assembly--contig:-NODE-1359-length-13161-cov-7.841639_pt1 | contig 13161 bp, 12 predicted proteins | sample MGYA00237884_ERZ534233 | MGnify/ENA primary metagenome ERZ534233 (study PRJEB26412, sample SAMN06343840) | marine metagenome | isolation source: estuarine water | place: USA: Columbia River Estuary... | reverse complement strand
GGCTAGTAGATTAATTCACAGCTACATTGCCAATTATGAAATTGGTTTGGCAATTGTAAATGGTGGAAACTGGTTATTCAACTTTTATGGTTATGTTTCGCATTTGAATAGCTCAAGATTTGAGATTGATGTTTTAAAAAGAGTAGGAGTTACTGAAACATTGCTTTTCACTTGTGAAACAACGGATTTTTTACAAATTGCACAAGTTTCACCTGAGTTGAATATTGTAAATGTTGAAACAACACAACAAGATTTCTCTTGCAATGAAACCGATAAAATTGTAATTAAGATTTACGGAAAAACCGATAGAACTCAAGACACAACAATAACACTGCTTCACAGCGGCACTGATTATGCTTCACATATTCACACGCCACTTATTGCTTCGCATAACAACCTAGCAGGCACTCAAGGCGGTTCAGCAACTGAAAAATATCACTTAACGCTTGCTGAATATAACAAAGTTCAAGTATTGGATACAAGTCTTGCGGGGAAGGTTGATAAGGTTATCAATAAAAGCTTAATTCTTGACAGTGAAATTGCAAGGCTTGCAGGATTGCCAACTATTAAAAATGTAAAAAAAATTTATGTTTCTGGTGGAGTAAATGGTTCTGGAAACGATGCTAACAATGGATTTTCTGAATCATCCGCAGTTAATACACTCGCAACAGCAAACACAAAGACTGATGGTAGTGGATGGGCAATTAAACAATTGCCAAGTCAATTAACGGAAAGCATAACATTTACTCACGCAAATTTAGAGTTTTTGGGTGATACACACCGTGATAACTCAGGAACAACTGGTACAATAACTTCAAACCCATCATCTGGCTCACAAACATATTCAACATATTCATTTACAAATTTTTCAAAACTTGGTTCAGGTTTTTGTATTTTGACGGATGTTTCTATCAAAACAGCTTTAAATGATACAGGAAGTGGCGATGTTGAAATTATTAATAGCACCTTATCTACAGCAGTTCTCACATTTACTGGTGCTGGGACAAAGAGATTATATAATTGCCGTGGCGGTATACCAACCGTTAATAATGCTAGTGCTTTTGTTTATATAGGAAATAACCAGAGTGTAGTAAATCCGACATTGACTGCTGGCACCCTTGCACTTGAGAATTGTATTGTTTATGTCTTGCAAGGAACAACATTAACTTTGGGAACGGCAGGAGCAACAATTTCTTTAAACAATGTTCGCTTTATATATCCCGACAGCACAGAAGCGGTTATTAATATTCCTACTGGTGTTTTATATTCGCTTGCTGGTGTTAATTTATATAAATCAACATCTACATTAAACGGAACAGATATAAGTTCTTTGTCGGCAAGTTTTATTCAAAATGTAAGAATAAACACTTTGAATTTGCCAAACAGAACAGCTTCACAAAGATTGGAAACGGATGCAAGTAAAAATGTTGTTAGTGTTGCTAAAGGCACTGCCGATAATGCAAACTATTCAACAACAGTTGGAGATATTAAAGCAAATGGCACAGGTTCACTTGGTTCATTGGCAACACTTCCGCGAGCCGACCATATCCATCCGACCGACACAACAAGAGAAGCTACTGCAAATAAGGTTTCAACATTTACAGCAACGCCAAACAACACAAATTATATAACAGAAAAACTTGCAAAGGATAGCTTGGATTTAAAGCAAAATATTACTGACAACACATTAAATACAACTTCAAAAACAATACCAACTGCAATTAACGAGTTAAAAGCAAGCGTTGATTTGAAGCAACCACTAGATGCAACACTTACCGCTTTGGCTGGGTTGGACGCTAATGCTGGGATTGTTGTTCAAACTGGAGCAGATACATTTACAAAAAGAACAATAACAGCTGGAAGTGGCATAACAGTAACAAATGGAGACGGTGTTTCTGGAAACCCAACTATTGCCTTAGATATTCCTGATGGTACTATTCTTAACCAGGATATAAACGCTTCAGCGAATATAGCAACTTCCAAACTTCAACAAGCTACAATAACACCAACAAAAAGCCAGCCTGCTAACAATGACACCTTAAATACCATTATCAATGGCTTGGGTGGACTTATCAATACACGCTCATCATTAGCACCTTTGACAATTTCAAACCTTCCAACGGGTGGTGTGATTGGAACTGCCGCGGCAACAGTTGATATCAACTCTGTGGCATTAATTAACCAAACAACGGCTGGTCAAACATTTACATTACCAACGCCAACAAATGCAACACTAGGTCAAACATTTATCGTTGGTGCAATTGGAACAGCATCAATTATTTGTTATGGCAATACAATTCCAGCAGGAAGTGCAGGTTCTTTTTTATGGAATGGTTCTGCTTGGGTTTCGGTTGGAATAAGTTCAAGTAGTGGTGGAACTGGAACTGGTTCAGCTCAATTCTACGGTTTAAATTTAATAAACCAAGAGTTGATTTTAACCACTGGTGCAGGAAGCTACAATGCGAGCGATTATGCGGATTATTTAATTGCACCAGATGGTATTGTTTGGTCTTTTGAAAATGGCAACTTAATACTAACAATTTAATTATTTTATTTTTTTAACAATGACTACTATAAACCTAGGCAAAATATCAATAACTTTTCAAGGTGATTGGGCTGTTACTACACAATATAAAAAAAATGATGCGGTAAGGTCTCCATATAATGGAAGCACTTATGTGGCAATTATAGATAATATTGGTGTAGCACCGCACACATCAATAGATGTTTCTTGGACTTTATCAAACATAGGCTTGACAGACCAAGAAAAGGCAATTTTTACAACTCTTGGGGCTGGCACAGCACAAACTTTAGCACCAAATCAAAAGTGCGTAGCGCTGCCAATTGTTAATGGTATTGGAGGTTCGGTGGCTACGGCGTTTTTGATGGCAGATAACTCAGTCAGGACATCAGGTGCAGCTACTGCGAATGGCACTGTTGCCACATATCACACAACGCCAAGTGATATGCGGTTTGATAAACTTAATGCTCCATCTTTTGTGCCGCGTAAAGTTTATTTAGGTCAGAGACAAATATACTGCCTTGACACGGTAACGGGGCAAGTGGCATCAGCCGGCTATAACGACATTTCTCTTGGGCATAATGATACCGACTCCAGGCGTATTGGGACTATGATACAGTTTTTTATTACAAACAATATTAAGATTGTAGATATTCTAACATCAAAAGGGTGGTATAGTAATGGCAACTCATCAACATATTTCCTTACAGACGCTGGGGAGATTTATGCTTGTGGCTATTGTGGTTGGGGTCAATTAGGCAATGGTAGTACCGCAGACCAATACCAACCAACTAAAGTTGTTGGGTTGACTGGTATTGTAGGTTTTGCCTGCTCAGGCGACAGAACAACTGTTTTTGCTTGGAACGCCGCAGGTACTTTATGGGGGTGGGGCAATGGTCAACTTTATGCTCTAGGAAATAATACCACAACAAGCTATACTACACCGCAACTACTTTCCTCTTACATTACAGGTGTTACCCAGGTTTCAGTAACTCATGACTATTCTAGTGCTGGTGCAAACCCATCGCCATTTGCAATTGCTAGGAAAAGCGATGGCACGGTGTGGTATGCAGGAAGTAATACATTGGGACAAGGGGGTTTTGGCAATGCAGAATTATCTGGACTATGGAGGCAGGTTCCAGGTCTTTCTAACATAGTGAAGGTATACGCTCAAGCAGGATACTATGGTATTACCGCAGCTTTAAGTTCCACTGGGCATATTTCCTTGTGTGGTTGGGGCGGTAACTATCTGATGGGCGATTTAGGTGGCTCACGCACTTTATTTTATACCCCACTTATTGGGTCATTGCCAATCCAAGGAAGTATTATTGATGTAAAGTTTGGTGGTATATTTTCTAACTCGTCACTATTTATACTTTCAAGCACCAATAGAATATTTATGTCTGGATATCAAGCTTCAGGACAGAATGGTCGTGGTACTGTAAGTAATACAGGCTATTTTCAAGAGATTTTAGGAATAAAAGGAACTATAGCAGAAATGGTCGTGACAACAGGAACTGATACGCAGATAACTTTATTTGTAAGGTATACAAATGGAGCAGTTGATGCATTAGGTACTAACAACGATTATAAAGCAGGTGCCAACTCCTTTACTACAACTGATTTGTATACATTAACGCCAGTCAAATTTTAAATTAACTTTATAAACCTATATGATAGCATATATTCAAATAAATTCCGAAGGAACACCTGAATTTAACCCGTTAAAATCTTTAAACGAAATAATATTTATATCTTTTAATAAAGACATCACAGCAGAAAATCTGATTGAGGTTGAAGTTGACGGAGATAGTGGAATTTTAGGTGGGTACTATATTGATGGGGTTCTTTATAAAAATACAATTGAATTAGAAAGCTTAAAAACAAATTCTAAACAATTGATCGAAAAACACTATGATTCTAGTGATTACAATATTGTTCGCACTAAAATCAATGACACTGATTTTCAATATCATAACAATAGAGCATTCAGGGCGTTAATCCAAGAGCAAGTGAATTTCATGCAGAATACGGTGACTTACGATGAAACCATTGATATAAATACCTTAGTTTTCCAATATCAATATAATGGTTCAAACTTTATTCCCCTTAATTACAAAACGCTTGCAAAATATCAATACAAGTTTTTAGATATAACAAATAAGCTGTTTGCATTTAAAAGCTCTTTATTGTTGGAAGTAAAAAATGCCTACGAAGCTACTATACTAGATAAAAGAGACTTTGTTCAAGAAATGGAAGATTACAAGAATACAATAAATTTTGTTTAATGCTGTAATATATTTTTAATAAGATTATATGCACAAAGAAATTTCCCACTATGAAATAAAAGGCTTCAAAAACATAAAAGCGGGTTTTATTTATTTTGACACACAATCTTCTTTGAAAAACAATAAGTTGCCATTTATTGGTCGTGAGATTATTAAAATGACAACTGGTGCAGGTATTGAACATATTGGTTATGCTTCCAAAGTGCCAGAAGAGTTTGTGAATTTACAATATGAAGACGAGTATAATGGTAAGGATATTATTGGAAAAGGATATGTTTTATTTGAAGCAACTAACCACTACGATTCAATATGCACAAACCTTACAAAAAGAATGGAGAGACCTTCATTAAATGATATTAATAAAAAGGGTGATTCAAAATGGACTGGCGATGTATATTTGCAAGAAATAAAATCTGAATATATTACAAACGAAACACTTGCTTTGGCTTTTCAACTAGGGCTTGATTTAACCAATAAGAAACCTTGGATTAATGGATATAAATCTGAATATTCATTGTTAAGAGCTGAATTAAGCCCATTCCCATTTGCAAAAACTATTAATCGTCTTATTGGTTATAAGAGATTAACGCCTTCAGTTTTTTGCAGTGTTCAAGGAAAGTACCTTGCAGATATTCTTACTGGTCAAGTTCAAAAGCCAGAAAATTGGAATATTCTTGAGGGTCTTGGCACAAATCCAAAAGATTTATCAAGGCAATATATTTCAAAGCAATTATCAAAAATTCAAGAATCACTTATTACTTTTGTTGACGGAAAAGCAGTCGCCATAAATCCACAACATGTAATCGCAAACCCTATTTTTAAATAATTATGCCAATAATTTTTCTTCTTCTTTTTAGTTTCTGTACTCACGCAAGTGATAAACTAACTTTTTCAGTTGGCGTTGATTTATTTGATTCGGTTTCAAAAAACGATAAACTCAACAGGGAGGAGTCTATTTTTCAGAACCCTCTTTTATCGGCAAATAAATTTTCAACTGGCGTAACATACAAACCTTTTGATTTCAGTGAAACAAGGTTCACATACAAAACAAATTCACTTTTGAATTTTGCAGAGTCATACACGACACAGGGAGACTATAATTTAGTAGTTCAATCAAAGGCACAGTCTTATATTATATCACACCCAGTTTCGCGTAAAATCGTGCCTTATTTCGTTGCTAGCGATGTTACTTCAATAGTTTCAATAAATGGTGGTAAAGATATTACAACAAATGGATTTATGTATGGATTTGGCTTGACATATATTTTTCTTGGTCACAACGGGTTATCATTAACATATTTTTTGCCGTCTGAAAAATTCAATACAAAATATTCATACGGTTTAAGCTACTCTTATTTTATTTAAAAAATGTCTTCATTTATATCGTTTATTTTAAAATTTTTCTTTCCTGAATTTTTTAAAAAAGTTTTAGATTATTGCATAAAAAAAAATCCACTCAAAACATTTATTATTTTCACAATTGCGATAGGCTTTGGTTATTACTTTATTGAAAAACCAAAAGACCATTCAGAGTTTTCTGAGAAAGAAAGGTATAGTATACGCAAATCAATGCTTCGTATGTTGTCTGCTTGTGAAGCAGATGGGTCTGGTATATCTTATGCACAAGTGTATGCTAAAAATCGTGCAAATGTACACGACATAAATTATATTGAGGTTTTTGGTTACTCTGTTTTGCTTCCTGAATCTTCTCATATTCAGCAATTTAGCAATATTGATATGTTTTTAAACCCAAAACCTATGGACAGCGTTGCACACAGTCAAATAATACAAAAATTCATCAATGAATTACATAAATCAATTTTAGTAGATATTAGCACAACTTCCGATATTGTGCATACAACTTACATAAATTCAATAAAAGAAAAGCTATGGGTGGGAATGAATGGAATTAGAATCAAAAATGGATTACAGCCATATAAATTAACACAAATTCAAATATATCCAATATTGGATAAAAAGTCACAAATCATATATTTGCTAACAATGACATTCACAAATAACAATTTTTGCAATGATAATGGGTTCAATACAATGTTTGATGAACTTGGGATTCAAATAGAAAGTGCTATAAATAATTAGGTGAATATATTACAAAAAATTCTTGAAACTTTTTTGTGGAAGTTTTTTGAAAAATATTTTTTAAAAGTTAGCAAAAATACAAAGATATTTTTATTAATTAGTATACTGTTTATAACGCCAGTTTATTGTTATGTTAAATATTACGAAGCAGTTAAGTATAAATTAAGCTATTTTTTTTTGTATCGTGAAAAACAAATTAGTCGCAATATTGATATTTTGTTGTCAAGCTGTCATACACGCGGTGTTTATATTGGCTATCTTGCAGTTAATCAAGACATAATTTATTTTGAGATTCTGCGAGGAGTTTTAAATAGTTCTACAGATTTGAGACCTGTTGATACATTATATTTAAATAGTTTTTATACAATGAAAATGCCATTAGACCCCAAGTCTAAAGAAGTACTGATTGCAAATGAAAAAAATCATTTAATATCAGTCATTGATTACGATTTTGTGCAAAAACACAATATGGTATATTTTATTAAGCTGTTTGATTCGCTTTCCGTTCATGGTGCATTAGATAAAGTTATTGACAAAATATATCTTTCGCCGTACATTATCAATGGTAATATAGTTTTTATCGTTGGGTTGTCTTTGGCAGATTCAACAATGCTATCAAATTGCAACGATGGTACTTTGGATTATAATGAACAAAGTCGTATTTTGTTTGACTTAAAAAAAAGCATAGTTAATACATTTAAATAATTTAATTTTATATATGATAACATCTTTAGTTACAACATTTTGTGGTGCATTATTTGGCGGACTTCAGAATTATGTTGAGCATAAGCAGGATTCAAGCGAGAAAATTCAACTTGCAAAAATTCAGGCAGATAAAGAAATTCAAATTGCAAGCCAACAAACTTTCATTTCACAAAATCAATCAAATACACAGGCAAGCATTACAGAGCAGGAAGGTTTTAAAACTGAAGCATCATTAAAGCAAAGCGACACGGCGGAATACAAGGCGTTTGCTGAAGCAGTAATACAAACATCGGCACTGTCAAAAGATACCTCAAGACTTGCACAGCTTGCAAATTTTATTACATCCACAACACGCCCAATTATTACATATATTTTAGGTGGGCTTGTTTTTGTTTTAGCATACAATATTACCCAATATGAATCTATTTCAGCAGAACACGTAGCAATGTTTGACCTTGTGTTGGAAATGTTTTCAGCAGCTATGTCATACTGGTTTGTGCGTCGTTCTTTTGAAAAAAGACAAACTCCTTCATTTTCAACATCAAAAAAAAAAACTGAAGTAAATGAAATGAAGCCAACTGTTCAATCTGAAACACCTATTGTAATTGATAAAAAACCAACAATTGTTGCAAGCGTTGGAACACACGATGCCAAGCAAATTGCAATAAAGATAATAAAAGAGTTTGAGGGTTGCAGACTTAAAGCTTATAAATGTTCCGCAGGCGTATGGACAATTGGTTATGGACATACTGAAGGCGTGAAAGAAGCAATGGAAATCACGCAAGAACAAGCCGAGACATATTTTGAAAATGATATAATGGACTATTTATCGCCAGTGCAAAACGAAGTTGGTCAGATATGCAATGCGAATCAAATCGCCGCATTGACATCGTTTGCGTTTAATCTTGGAAATGAAGCGTTGAAAAAATCCACACTTTTGAAGGTTATCAAAAAAAATGCAAACAATTTTCCTGAAATTGAAAAACAATTTATGCGATGGGTATTTGCAGGCTCAAAAATACCACTTGCAGGCTTGAAAAACCGTAGAATTGCTGAATTTAATCTGTATAAAAAAGCTTGACTTTTTCAAAACAATACTTTTCACTAATTTACATTAACAACTAGTTAATGCTTCATAAAGCTGTTTTGAAGTTATGCGTGTTTGGAAACTTGCACGCAAAAACGCTTTTATAAATATATGTCAAAATCCAAGGAAAATCCAAACGGCGGATTTTTTACACTAAGGCGAAAATTTGCAATACTGGGCGTGGCAATGATTGTTACAAATTGCCTTTTTATGAACACTATCTTTGTAATTGCACTTATAAAAACATCATTTGATTCAAAGATTTTATTCTATTGTGTCGCATACAATGCTTTCCTTTGTGGTATTTGTATATTATATCTTATTGTTTATTCATTGATTGTATTTTTCCACGATATTGGTTTTGAAAAAATTGCAAAAATTGGTAAATATATTGCAGATTTTAAGAAATGAATTAACTATATATCTTCATACCTAGGCTATCAAACGCATCGATGATAAATTGATATTGAGGCTTGCTGTATTGACTTTTTAAATGTATGCAAACTGCGTTCCACTTTGGCGTGTCTCCATTTATTTGTTCAACAATTGGCTTTATTTTATTTTTAAAAAATAACGCTTTTTGGTCTTGAGGAAGTACTTTATATTGCACAATTCTTTTTTTAATCCACTCTACAATATCGTGGTCATAATCGTAGTATATCTTTTGAATACCAAGAACTCCAAAATCATTTTCAGGCTTTGTTGGGTCTTCAAGCTTTTGTGAAGCATTTATTTGAGCGTACTTTCGTCCACATTCAAGGCTGCAAATCAAACCACCCTTCATTGCTACATTGTTGCAACCAGCTATTTCACAAATACTCATATATTTTATTATAATTACTGACAAGCTAAACATTCATCGTACTCAGGTTGAGTTGGAATCACAACCTCTTTTGCTTTTTCCTGCTCTTTTGAGAATTTATCCTCAGACTTTTCCGCCCTTTGAATTGATGACGAGCGGCAGTAATAAAGTGATTTCACACCTTTTTTCCAAGCGGCGAAGTGGATATCGTGCAGAACTCGTTTTTCAACATTACTTGCGAAGAATAAATTAGTTGACTGCCCTTGGTCAATAAATGGTTGTCTATCTGCGGCGTGTTGAACAATCCACATTTGGTCTATTTCCATTGCGGTTTTAAACACATCTTTTTCGTCTTGATTTAAGAAATCTAAATGTTGAACCGAACCTTCATTTAATGCAATTGAACTCCACACCGTGTCAGAATCATACCCTTTTTCTTGAAGAAGTTTTTTGAGGGGTCTATTTTTAACAATAAATGAACCTGAAAGAGTTTTATGCGTGTAACAGTTTGCGGGATAAGGCTCAATACCAGCACTAGAATTACCTGCAATAATAGAAATTGAAGCCGTAGGTGCAATTGCCTGCATATTTGCAAACCTATGATTAATCCCCAATTCTAACGCGTCAGGACACGCTCCTTTTTCGTCCGCAAGCTTTTCATTAGCAATATCACATTTTTCTTTAATATGCTTAAAAATGGCTTTATTCCACGCTTTAGCACTAACGCTTGCAAATGGTGTTTTCTTACTTTGAAGGAATGAGTGGAATCCCATCACGCCAATTCCAATTGAGTGTTCACGCATTGATGAATATTTTGCACGCTCCATTGCATCAGGTGCTTTGTCAATAAAATCCGTCAACACATTATCTAAAAATCTAGCAACATCTTCAATAAAAAATTCATTGTTTTTCCATTCTTCGTAATATTCTAAATTCAAAGACGATAAACAGCAAACAGCAGTGCGTTCTTTTTTATGTTGGTCAAGCCCCGTTTGAAGCATAATTTCTACGCAAAGATTCGATGTCTTTACTTTTAGTCCATATTCCTTTTCCAACGCTTGATATACTTTTGATTTGTTTTTTTGAACATTTCCAGTAAAAAGAATATATGGCTCGCCAGTCTCAACTCTTGAAGCAAGAAGCTTTATCCATAAATTCCTTGCACTTGTTGTTGATAAAACTTTACCAGTTTTTGGGCTTTTTAAATCCCACATTGCACCTTTTTCAACGGCTTCCATAAATTCATCACTCACACAAACACCGTGATGAATGTTAAGGCATCGACGGTTTGTATCGCCAGTTGGTCTGCGAATATCAAGGAACTCTTCAATTTCGGGGTGGGTGTCTTGCATATAAACAGCAGCAGAGCCCCTTCGAAGAGAGTTTCCACAAATTGCAACACCGCCATTCCTTCTGACAATTAATAAACCAGTTGGAACTGTTACACAGTAAACATAACCATCGTAATATTTTTTCTCAGGCACGATTTTCTCAGCAGATGTGTATCTTGAATTTTTAACAAAACTTACTGTGTATAAATCTTGCCTTGTAATATCTCTTTTTGTTTGTATTAATTTTGTCTTATACCCTGCAACTATACCAATAATTTGTGCCAAGTCTGCATTTTTAGAATTTACAGTTGAGTATAGAATGCAGTTGTCGCTCTTTTGTGAGCCGTCCCAGTGTCGCAATTCGTCGATAAAAGAACAAGCCCACTCATGTGTAATATCTGAAACATTAACCCACTCATTAAAGTGCTTTGTAGCAATAATTTCATTTGGTACTCTAACGCAAATAGTTGTATCATTATTGTTTCCAAATGATTTAGTGTAATACAAGCCAACTTCATTAAGTATGTTTTCCAGTCTCTCAATTTTGCGTTGTTTTTTAAAGTGAAAATTATAAATTTTACTACCACTGACATTACCGTTACTGCTACCGCTTGGATTTGTGCTGCCATCAGCTTGATATGCAATTAAAAACCGCTCAAGTTGTGTGAGAAAATGTTTTTTTCCATTACGCTTGGGTACGGCATTTACAAACCTTACATCCCTATTGCAAGACAGTTTATCAGCCTCCACTATGCGTAAGTCTTGTCGCCATACCCTTTGCTTCCTTACCCGCTTAATATTCTGCGTTGCCATTCTATGGTTACCTGTAACAAGTAAATTAGTGTGTCCCTCTGCATTTTTAAATGAATACAAATGTTCACTTGTTTTATACTCTATAAAGTCTGTGTATTTCACAAACTCAAAGTTATCTGCATTTGGCGTAACCTGTGCAACTTTTAAATTGTGGTTATATTTCTTTAAATCTGCGAACTTTATAAAACCTTTTTCAGTTAATATTTCAGTTTCATCATCATAACAACCTTGTGAAATCGCCAAAGTCATTGAATCAACAACTTTGATAAACGGAATAACACCAGATGTGTGTCCTTTTCCGACAATTTCTTCATTTATTGAGCGAATATTCCCAATATGTGTTCCAATTCCACCACCAGATGATGCTAAATACACATTCTCGTTCCAAGTTTTCGCGATTGAATCAAGACTATCTTGCATCTCATTCAGAAAGCATGAAATTGGTAAACCGCGATTCGTTCCACCATTGGCAAGGATTGGCGTCGCAGGCATAAACCACATTTTTGAAATATAATCGTAGATTCTTTGGGCGTGTTCTTCGTTATCACTATAAGCCAATGCAACTCTCTTAAATAATTCTTGTTGCGTTTCGCCTTCAAGTAAATATCTATCTTTTAAAACTGCACTTCCAAAGTCTGTAAAAAGCTCGTCTCTTGAATTATCAATTTGTATATCGTATTTTTTCATATATTTATTTTATTTTTGTGCTTTTCGGAAATTTGAATATTTGTAACCAATTGTCAAATTTGGATTTATAATTGTTTCAATGTCAAATATAATATTTTTTTTGACCATCTAAAAATAATTGACCAATTTCTTTTGTTGCCCTCTCGTCAAGTTCAAGATTTATTGTAGAGTGACAAAAGTCAACATATCCATTTATTTTTATGTTATCTATTGAAACTTCAATTTTTGGCTGAATATTACTATGTTCTTGTTTACATCTCGAAAAAAAATCTTTTACAATTTCAGCAAATCTTTTACCAAACCCATAATTACCGTAATCACGCCATTTTTTTTCTTCAAAAAGTCCGCAGAATGCAATAATATTTCCTGTTGCCGTTACTTTGTTATTCATATATTTATTTTAAATTGTTTTTTACCTTTTCATTATCAAATTGGTCGCTTATCCTGAATATCGCAATAAGCAATATAATTAAGAAGAAATATTCATATGTATTATGAGACATAATAAAAAATTGTACTAACAAAAAAAAGCCAGAACCAATAGCAAGATTTTGAAAAAATTCAATACTTTTTAGTGGTAATTTTTTATTTTCAGTTACACAAAATACAGCTGTATACAAAAGCAAAAATGCAAATCCTAGTATCGCAATTTTGTGATTTTGTGTTGTTTGCATTCCATATAATACCAATAGACAGCTACTAAAAAAAATATACCAACACCAGTTTTTCAATGCATTTTTCATATTTTTATTTATTAAATTGATTTTTAGCTTTTTATTTTAAATTTTAAAATGGAATATCGCCTTCAATTCCATTTGGTTCGCTAT
>ENA-OSIY01001358-OSIY01001358.1-marine-metagenome-genome-assembly--contig:-NODE-1358-length-13167-cov-11.140336_pt1 | contig 13167 bp, 22 predicted proteins | sample MGYA00237884_ERZ534233 | MGnify/ENA primary metagenome ERZ534233 (study PRJEB26412, sample SAMN06343840) | marine metagenome | isolation source: estuarine water | place: USA: Columbia River Estuary... | reverse complement strand
ATAATAAATTTACTCCAATCCACAAAGATGCTCTTATTGTTTGGTGATATCCAATATCTACCATTGGTGGACACCAAATTTTATCCCAAGATTTTAAGAACTCAGGCATATTGTTTTCATTTACTCTTTCAGGATTCAATAAACACAATCCTTCTCTCAAAACTGCAATAGTTGAATCAATATGAATATATGAATACACATCTTCAATGGTATGAACTCTATATTCACTACCTAAAAAGTTTTGCAACCACTTAGCACCCTTTAAATTACCTGTGTTAGATACTAAGTACAAAATATCGTTATTACATCTTAGAATGTTTGCCGCATCAAATACAGGTTCGTGATTATTTAAAGTAATTTTAGATAAATCTTCTCTTTGATACATTGAATCCAATAATCTTGGTTTAGGAGCAGATATCCAATTAGCTCCTTGTTCCATTTTTTCAATGAATATATCTTTAAAACAATCAGTTTCATATTGTCTTGACCTTAAAGACATTGCCGATTCAATTATGTTATTACCAATTACTGTTACAGTATCCCTTGGACAGAAAGTATAATACTGAGAAGTTTCCCAATGTCCATTTGATATTGTTTTAGTAGTATCGATTGGAGATGGTCTATAAACCTTAACACCAACATCAGTTAAAAGATTAGAAAGAAGTTGTAAAGAAATACCATTTGAAGATTTCTACTTTAAACAATTATTTCCAAAAAAACAAATAATTTGGCATCATTCTGCTGGTTGGGATAATGCAAGAGGTATGTTTGATTGGTGGAAAGCAGATAAAGTAATACACGTTGCAACAGCAATTGGCATTAGTGACGATGGAACAGTAAGCAGAGGATTTGATGAATCATATTGGGCAGCATCTATTGGATGTAAATCTAATGTTTTTACAGATAATGGTGTTCCATTAATTTATAAAAATGGAACTATTTATAACAATAGATCGTTAGACGAACAAGCAGTTGCTGTTGAAGTTTGCAATTGGGGATCTCTTACAGTAAAAGATAGTAAATACTATTCTTGGAGTAATGCAGAAATAAACAAAGATAAAGTTATTGAATTAAACTACAAAAATACCAAGTATTTTGAAGCTTACACAGATGCTGAAATAAAAGCTTTAAAATATTGGACATTATTAGTAGCTATGAGATTTGATATTCCATTAGTATATAATTATGATGACTTTTTTAAAGTAAGTAAAAAGGCTTTATCAGGTGAAAAAGGTTTATTCACACACAATTCTTATAGAGTTGATAAGAATGATGTTAGCCCACAACCTAAATTGATTGAAATGGCAAAAACTTTAGAATCTTATACAAAATAAATTAAACTTTTTAGAAAGCATATCATATAAGATATGCTTTCTTTAATTTTAAAAAATAATAATATGAACAAAATTACAAAAACAAACCAGGAAACAATCACAATCACAAGTTCAGAAAAATCTTTTAAAGTATTAACTTCTAAACAAAAAGATTTGTTTTATGTCATAACAGAATCACCCGTTTCATTTACATTAATGTCATCTGCCGAATTAATGGAAAAGTTTGATATTGAATTAAATGACCTACCAAATTCAGAAAATAGTTACACTGTAACAAAAAGTGAAATATTAGCTAACCCAAATAATTATTCATTAGGCGAAATCTTAAGAAAAAAACTATATAATGGAAATTAAAGAAATACAAAACAAAAAAGTAGAAATCATAACTGATATAATTTGTGATTCTTGTGGACAAAGCTGTAAAGTTAGAGAAGATATAATTGATAATGATTTAAGATTAGACCATGTACAACCTTCTTATAGTTTTGAATTTATGGATTTAGAAGCCCATTGGGGTTATGATAGTGGAAAAGATTGTGAAAGTTGGTCTGCACAAATTTGTGAAAAATGTGTTGATGAAAAATTATCATTTATAAAATTCAAAAAGAAAGAATATTAATTGTGGAAAATGAAATCCAAAAAGAATTATTAAATTCTTTAGAACCATTATTGATACCACATCAATTCAAAAAGGACTTCGTAGAAGATGAAAACGAAGTCTTAATTTGGAAGAATGATGGAGAAACATTAAGAAACCTTATTATTTATGATGATGGAGCTATGTGTTTATCAATAATAAATATTAATGATTCAGGAAAAAAACTTAGTTTTTTTGAAAGTACAGATAACCCAGAAGAAATTGTAAAATACTTACTACTATGAAAAATTTAATTTTAATTTTTTTATCATTTTTATTTACACCAAATAATAATGATACACCACCTTTAAGAGCTTTATTTATTGGTGATAGTCTTACTTGCTATGCAAATGGTTGGCAACAACAATTATCAGAAAAATATGACTACCAATATACTAATATATCATCAGGTGGTAAAAGAACTCTTTGGATGGTTAATACATTAACAAATCATTTAAATAAAGATGATAATTATAGTAATGTTTTTATATATGGTGGTTGTAATGATGCTTTTTCATATGTTGATTTACAAAGCACAGTAAATAACATACAAAAAATGGTGGATTTATGTAATTCAAGAAGAATAAAACCTTATGTCATTATAGGCTATAATCCAGCTAAAGTAATCTTGAAAACACCATATAGCAATGATATAACAAAAAGATCAAGGGAACGCTATATAGAATTGCAAAAACTAATGAATGGACTTAGAAATTGTGTTATAATCCCTATGGATACAACAGTAACATATTCTGATAGTGAAGATGGTGTCCACTTAAAGGGTTCAGGACATAGAAAATTTGGTAATTGGGTAATAAACAAAATGAAATAATATGAAATCACCAATAAGCCCAACAACTGGAAAAGAAATGATTTTACTATCAGAAAATAAAACCCTTATTAAAAGGGGCATAGAAATTGAAATACAATATCAATTTTATCTTTGTATAGATAGTGGTGAAAAATATACAACAACTGAATTAGAAGAAATCAATCTGAATCTTTTAGATTCAGAATTCAAAAGATTAAGTAGAGAATTAAGAATAAATGACATCATAAACTGATGTCATTTTTTTTTATTTTTCATAATCAACTATATTAACTAAATCCTTTATGATATTATCTATTATATAGAATCCATTATTATAATTTGGATCCTTATATAATTTAATATTTAATCTACTTGAATCTATTTCATAAATTATCCATTTATCATTTATTTTATTCTTACTGTTTTTCATTTTATTTGCAAAATAATTAATCTTCATTCTATTTATAAGATTGTAACAATCATTAATGTTTTCACAAACATATATTCTATCTAAATGCTTTGACAATTTATTTTTTGATTTTGGCACTAAGCCATATTTTAAAATATCAGTTTTATATTCTTGTATTGAAAGATGGAATAGTTTTTGTGGTATATTAGTTTCTATATCATATTTTGATTCATATATTATTTCAACTGTTTGAAAATATTTACTATTATCACTTTTAAGCATATCTTCATCATAAGAAAATTCATTCACCATACCAGAAAAATTAGTTATAATCATCTTACTTGGAAACCAACCATGTCTATCTATAAATAAATTATCAATTACATCTAAATATAATCCAATTCCAATTATATATCTATAATCTAATAATTCTAAAGATATTGTATTGTTTTGATTTATCCCAATATTAAAATTATAATTCAATAATGCCAATTCTGATTTAACATTACTAACTGTTAAATCTATATTATGGGTTTTTAAAGTTTCATTTAATATAAACTCTGACCATTTTTTTATAAATAATTTCATTATCTATATATAGAATTTAATATATATCCTATATATGGAAAATATTTTAAAATTTAAAGACTTCATCAGAGAAGGCGCATTACCACAAGAATCTACTGTTAAACAGTTAAAGAAAATCAAAAAGAAAATTGATAAAGAAATTGGTGGTGATATTGGTGATAAAATTTCTGATATGAATAAACAAGGTGCTAATATAGACTATATTAGAAACCCAATTGAAACTGGAATAGAATCTTATCAAGATTATCAAAAAAATAATAAAAATGATAAAAAAATTTAATGAATATTTAGAAACATTAAACGAAGGAATTATAAAAACAACTGATATAGATCAAACAATAAATAGTTCACATAATTTTTTATCTAAATTAAAAATAGACTATGAAATAACTAAATTTAATAATAAAATTTTATTAAAAATAAATAGCTTTGATAATATACATTTAATAAGAGATATATTTAATACAATTGAATCATATTTTATAAATATGAATGGTTGGTTTCCATCTACTATGGATTTAGAAAGTATACACAATTCAAATAAAATATTATCATATAACAATGAATATTTAATTGCAAGACAAAACTTTTTGAAATCAGTTACTTTATATTTTGAATCTAAATTTGATATTGAAGATATTATACCAAATAAATTATATCACTTATCTATACAAAATTTTGAAAAGGGAATTATAAAATATGGTTTAGTTCCAAAAGAAAAATCTAAATTAACACAGCATCCAGATAGAATTTATGTATGTAAAACAATTCAAGATTGTAAAAATTTAATTTATCAAATGAAGTTTTATTATAGCAATTTGAAAATAGAAAATCCAAAAAACAAAATAAATGATAAATGGATAATATATGAAATAGATACTACATCGGTAAATAAATTATATAAAGATCCAAATTACAACAATGGATTTTATATCTTAAATCCAATTAAACCAAGTGATATAAAAATAATAGAAAAGGAATGATAATTAAAAAATATAAACTATTTATGGAAAGCAAAAATAGAACTTATGATTATGGTTGTGTTATGGTATATTTAGATATATCTAATTGGGAAAGGATAATCTCAAATATAGATGAAAATGACCTTTATAAACCAGAAGATGAACATTATGGCAGAGAAACTGAACCACATCTAACACTTCTTTATGGGTTACACAAAGAAGTTACTAAAGAAGAAATATCAACTATATTTAAAGATACAAAATCAACAGATTTTAAAATTCAAATAGATGGTATAAGTATTTTTGAAAATGATGAATTTGATGTTGTTAAAATGGATATTAAATTAAATGATAAATTAACACATTATAACAGTGAATTGTCAAAATTACCAAATTCTAATTCTTATAAAGACTATAAACCACATATAACAATGGCTTATGTTAAAAAAGGATTAGGCAAAAAGTATATTGATCCTGATTATAAATATACATTTAAAGATGTAAGTAAAATAGTATTTTCACAAGCAAATGGCGAAAAAATAAATATAAATTTAAAATGAAAAAATTATTTGATAAATATAAAATAAAAACATTAAAAAGAGAAAAAGCCTTACCGAAACACATATTTTTTTAAAAAATATTTAAATATAATTAATTAATTTTAAACTTTATAGTTTTTTTAGATATAAATTATATCAATTCGAAAGATTTGAAATATAAAAAAAATTATAAAGCAAAAATGGCAGATTTTAATGATTTATTCAGTGGCGATTTAGGAACTAAAATGGACTTTCTAAATGACAAAAAAACAACCAATACAGATGGTATTTATCGTATTGATTTAAGTAAAGTAAAAGACAAAAAGAAAGGTTATCGTTCAGTTGTTCGTTTCCTACCAAATTTAACAAAAGAAGGTAAGGTTTCACAAAGTGCGATAGAAAAAATTACACATTACGTTGATATTAAAAACGTCAAAGAACTTTCAGGATGGTTTGATTCTCCTAAGAACTTTAATGAAAAATGTCCTTTGACAGATTTGTATTACGCAATGACCAATTCAAAAAATGCAATTCTTATGGAAAAAGCAAAATGTTTGAAATATTCCAAAAAATATTATTCATATGTTTTAATTCTTGAAGATGAGCAGCAACCAGAATTAGTTGGTAAAATAATGATTTTCCAATATGGTAAAACTATCAAGGATAAAATTTTGGCAGAAAAGAATGGTGAAATTTCAGGTGTCACTTGTAATGTTTTTGATTTATCAGCAGGTAAAGATTTCGTTTTCTTAGTAAAAGAAATTCAAACTGGTGATGAAACTTATCCAGACTACAAAAATTCAATGTTCAAAGGTGAATTGACATCATTACCTATCTATATTGAAGGAAAAGGTTTTAAAAATGTTCCAACATCTAATGGTGAAATTGATTCAAAAGCTCGTCAAACAGTAATTGATTTCCTTTTAAACCGAGAAAATGAATTGGAAGATTTTGAACCTAAAAGACTAAATGATGAACAACAAGCAAAAATAAGTGAAATATCTGCATTTTTGACTGGTAAATCATCAAGTGGCTTCCAAGCACAAAAGCCTGCTTCTAATGACTTTGAAGTTGAAGATATGGTAATATCAAGCAAAAAGGTTGAAACAGCAGATGAAGATGATTTCTTTAGTGATTTTAGCTAAAAAAATAAAAAGACCTTTGTTTTTTAATAAAACAAAGGTCTTTTTTTATATATAAAAATAAAATAAATTTTAATATAATGAAAGGTAAAAAATTTATAGATTTACTTACAGGAAATATGGTTGAAGTAAAAGATTCATTTGAAGATATAATAATTCTAACAGATTCATCTAAAATAAAAATCAATAGACTCTTAGATAAAAATTTCTATGATGAATATATTGACCCAACAACATTTTTTAAAAATGATAACTTATTAAATTCATTTACAGATAAAATAAGACAAATACCAAATGAAATCGTTCAAAGTATGAATGAAAGCATTGATACTAATAATTTATCTGGATCAACATCACTTAAACCAATGATGAATGAATCTGCTGTATATTTAGCTGATCCAGAAGTAGAAAAAAGAGAATTGATGGAAAAGTATGGTATAAAAGACAATGCTGTTTCAGAAGCCAATAAACAAATGGAAAAATTCAAACATCTATTAGAAGATCCAGATGATAATAAAAATGTTCAAAAAGTAGAAGTTATAAGAAGTGAAGAACCTATACAAAAAATAGAAGTTAATAGAGATGTAATCGAAGATGATAACCCACACTATAAACCATCTAAAAGCGAACATAGAAATATTGAAGATCCCATTATAACAATGTTTAGAAATGTTAAAAGAAATAAAGAATTTAAAATAACATTGGATATTGAAAATAAAATACCAAGACCGGATTTTATTGAAATGATGGAAGATTCTTATAACACATCAATTATTGAATTTTTAGCAGATGAATTTACAAATGAATTATTAAATAATCCTAAATTAATAAAAGATAGAATCTTAGCAGAAATAAATAAAATAGTTTATGGTGAAATTAAAAAAGAACCAGTTAAACCAAAAACAACCAGAAAAAAAGCAACAATTAAAGAATGATAGATATACAATTATTAGAAAGTGCTAAAATTATTAGAAAGGACTTTTTAAGTCTTAATAATTCACTAAATAAATATCAAGATGATGTTAGAAAACTAGCAGAATTTTTATTTAAAAAGGTTGATGAAATAAAAGAATATAATGAAACTATTAAGAATATTAAAACAAAAAATGATATAAATACAGTTTCAAAGCATATATTAACTGAAATTGAATCTATTGAATTAGAAGAAAAAAAACTTAGAAATAAAGTAAATAAAATAAATGAAGAATTAGAAAAACTTCAAAAGGATGAAGAAGTACTTTATAAAACAATAAAAGATAGATATCCTAAATTAAATGATGATGATATAATAAAAGAAATACATCAACATCTTGTGCGATAAAATATTAAAAATCTTCTTAACTTTAAGAAGATTTTTAATATTTTAATTTAATATATAGAATATGAAATACCTAAAATTATTTGAAAACTTTAATCAATTTGAAATTGATGATATTCGTAAAGAATACGAAGATTATATTATACTTGAAAAAAATATTCCAACTAATTCAGAATTATGGAGTTCTTGTAAATATTGGGCTAAATCTAAATACGATGTTTGGCCTTCCGCTTACGCATGTGGCGCAGCAGCAAAAAGATATAAAAGCAAAGGTGGAAAATGGAAAAAGAAAAAAAAATCTAAATAATTATGGAACATATACTTTTTTTTGAAGAATTTATAGCAGAATCTAATAAAGGCGGTTTAGATAAATGGTTTAAAGAAAAATGGGTTGATATATCCAAAACTAATCCAGATGGTTCACACCCACCATGTGGGAGAAGTGATGCAAGCAAAGGTGGATACCCAAAATGTAGAAAAGTAAAAGTAGCAAGTAAAATGTCAGAAAAAGAAAAAAAGGCTTCAGTTCAAAGAAAAAGAAAAGCTGAAAAGGAAGGATCAAAAGGCACTGATAGAAGTCCAAATTATTCAAAATAAAATTAAAAAAGACCAATTTATATTGGTCTTTTTTAATTATAAATAGAAGAGTTTTAATTTTTAATATATAATACAAAATGTATAGACTATTTAAATGAAAGTATCAAAATTCATAAAACCACACAAAGATATACTATTAGAATATATTTATGATGATGGCAATAACATAAGCGATTCCTATAAAATATTACAAAACCTTAGAGATAACACTTTTTCTTATGTTGCCGGTGATTCAAGTTCCACTGGAAACACTTTAACTAATCAACTTTTTTTATTAGGTGGTGTTAGTAATAACTATGGATTAGTAAACACTACAAACTATTCATTTTTACAACTAAAAGACTATTCTTCTGGCTTCCCAGTAAGACATGATACTATAAAAGTATATCTACCTATAAATTGGACATTTGGTGAATATTTAGGATTCTATATTAAAGTTTATACATATGACTATAATAATAAATATACCTATGCTTTATCTACATTCTTCTTTGATTCAACAAATTTAAATCAAAGTTATTTATTAAACTATAACACACCTGCTTTATTATTCCAAGAAAAACTATGGGGTAAGAATATTACAATCAATGTACCATCAGTTTATTCAGTTGCTAAACAAAGACAAAATGATGCACCTAAACTAAATTCACTTAATTACAATTTGACAAATGGATTGGGTTTAAGTTTAACATCACCAATATTTATAGATTTTCATTTTATAACACAAAGAAAAACTATAAATAATATAACAACATATTTCCTAACTGCTAAGACACCAATAAGTCTTCCACAAACACCAGATTTTGAAAATATAGGAACACAAATTATTCATTCTACAAATGGTGATTATTTTGAAATATATGGTGTTTTTAATGGTGATATAAATCAATTTGATAATTTTATAAATGATTCAATACAATTAGGAAAAAGATATTATGTAACTTATAATATAACACTATATGAACAAAATATAAGAGGTAAATCATTTATTATAACTGTAACAGAAAACTTTAATGAAAAAATAGATTATAGACCTATTATAAAATACTCAACAACAACTGCAATAATAGATGTTGAAATGTATATAATTGATGCTGTTGATAACACTTCTATTTATAGAAGAGCTTCTTATGGTATGTTACAAGATGAAGTCGCTAAATATAGTTTAAATCTTACTAAGATAAATCTAGCTAATGCAAGTAAACCAAAAATCTATAATATAAAATCACCAGAAGGTGCTGGTATATTTGGAAATTCAGGTAATACTGCTATGGGAAAATCACAAATAATATTAGAACCAATTAAAATAAATTATACAGTTTTATCTGATAGATTTAATGTTGTAGCAAAAAGCGAAAATGTAACAATCGGTAGCCAAAAATTCTATGGTATTGGTAAATTACAATTGTTATTACAACCATTTGATAATATAATACAATTGAAAATAGCACAAGACTTTACTAATTCAGATAACACAACGACCCCAACATACTTGGATATGTCTAATATGGGCGAAATAAAATTAGTTATAAAAAACCAACAACTTATGTTTGAAACAGGTCTTTACTTAGCTTCAAACCAAGTTGAATTAACAATTGGTATGACAGTATTCAAAATACCAGCAAGTAGAATGAATGATATTAGAAAAATATATGATTCTGGTCTAAATGTTTTCTATGTTACTGCTAAAACTGATACAGGAACAGTTGTTGTTTATTCAGGATTATATATTATTTATGACTCCAAAGATAATGTTAATAATTTAAGAAATATTGTTCAAGCTTCCAATGTAAACAATAATACGCAACCATCAGTAATAATTGATCCATCTACACAAAAAGGAACAGCTATTGTAACAAGAAGTGTTGGAGAATTTACACCACCAACACCAACAATAAAAAAATTGAAATTAACTTCCTTCAAAAGTATGCCATCATCAACAATAATAAGTAAAGTAACTTATACTATCGGAACCGATTCTTCTTTAAGTATAGATGGTTATAAATATACTTCTAATGACATTAAAATAGTTTTAGGATTACCATCATCACCAACTAACTTATCTTTCAATACAGACGCTTTGTACTCAAATGGTAAGTATTTGGATAAATTAGTTGATATAAACAAAAAGTTATATTCTAAACTTATTACTACTAATGACAAAAAAGAAATTTCTAATTTAACACAACAAAATTTTAAGGCAACAGCAGAAGAACAAGCTAAATCTAGTGGTAAATTAGGAAATATAGACAAAATTACTGGTAAATTAAGACCCTAAATCAAATAAAAATTAGAAAAGCAATTAAATAACTACAGAAATAAAACTGTAGGATAAAAATAAAATAAAGAAATGCGTTTATCAAGCCAGTCAAGTTCGTTTATATTTTCATTACCCAGTGATTTTTTACCACAAGAAATAATCAATACATATAAACCAATTTTAGAAAAAAATTGGATTCAATACGAAAATGTAATTGATTACTTAAATTCTACGATAAAATCGGTTAACTTCCCTGGATTAAGTGTTGCTACACCAGAACAAAGATTAATAAGAGGTAAAGTAAGAGCTTATAAACCAGCTACAAATGTTCAGGATATATTAACAAGCCATGAAATATCTGTAACTTTTAGATCAGTTGATTCTGATTTAAATTATTGGCTGACTTATGATATATTCAGCAAACATTATTTAGATGTTATAAATCTATATATAAACCCATTCACCATAACATCAATTGATATATGGCGAGATGCTATTTATACTATAAAATTTATGGAAATAATTGCTGTTGGTTTAAGTGAAAATACATTTGATTATTCCCAACAAAAGACAAATTCAAAAGAATTTAATATAACATTTAAATTTAATTTTACTGATATTGAATTCTTATTAAATAAATCAAAAGTTCTTGAACTTGGAACTGTACCAACAATAATTCAAAAAATATAAAAAAAAAATGTTGATAATATTTAAATATTATCAACATTTTTTTATTGTTCACCAAATAATTCTTCTTCTAACCATTCAAACCACATTTCTTCCAAAATATCCCAATCAACATTATTAGTAGATAGTTCTTTAGCTGTTTTTAATCTATCAACTATAACTTTAGACATTTCCCATAGTTTTTGATTTGATAATGGAATTGATATTCTTTCTTTAGACATTTTTTATCTTTTTTATTTTATCTAAGATATTTTTTATCCTAGCTATTTTATCTTTATAACCTAATGATTTCAATATTTCTAAATCAATTTGCTTTGCCATTTCTTCTGATAACATTTTAGTTATCATATCATCTATACTCATTATTATCTTATAATTTTAAAACAACAATATTTATTTTCCCAACCACCAACTTGTTCAAATGCATATTTATTATTTATCTTATCTATTAAAAGTGTTAATCCTGTTTCATTTTCTTTACCTGAATTACCAACAATAATTTTATCAGAATCAATAGTATAATCAAATATTACTTTAATCCCATAAATATTATTAGTATCTACATATTCTTGACAATCTCTACCAACTAAAACAAAATTAGCAGATCCTATTCTACTTTTAACAGCTATCATATTAGAAGCCATCATTATTTTTGACATAATTCTTCTAAAATTATATTCATAATTTTCCGCTCTAGTTTTGTTTTCATCAAATTCAATAGTATAATTTAAACTTGATTCAATTTGTATATTAGTATTCAAGAAATTAAAAACTTCATAGTATATTTGATCATATTGTACAATATCTTTAATAGTTAAAGACTTTGAATTCATAACCATTTCAATTGTTCCAAAATCGTCTTCTTTAATTTCCACATAACCAGATTTATATTCAGCTATCTCATCATCAACTATTGCACCAATCGCCAAATCCCTATTTTTTTGTTTAATTTTGGAAATATCTTTTATTTGTGATTCTATATAAGAGATTTGGTTTGTATTTAATAAATCACATTCTTTATAAAAACACACTTCTTTTAATTTTTCATTATTGTTCATTTATCTTTCTTAAAATATTTTTTATGAATTGAATCCTCTTATAAAGATACAAATTATCACTACCAACTAAAATATAATTGGCACTTCCTTTCCTACTTTTATTTGCTAAACTATTAGAAGCAGATAATAGTTTAGTTATTAAATCTCGTTGATGCATCTATCTAAAATTTCTTTAATAAAAATTTTTCTTTTTTCTTTTGTATATTCCCTTATCACATCATCAAAACTACCATGCATCATACTAAGATCAGCTACCATTTCCCTTATCCAAGAAGCCTTCAATTGTCTTGTTGACATATTTACTATTTTACATTCCATGACTATTGTTTATTTTAAATCCACCATCAATTAGATACTTATCTTTACTAAACAACTCCAAATCAGATTGAACCATTTCTTTACATATATCTTCAACTGTATATGTTGGTTCCCATCCCAATTGTGTTTTAGCTTTAGTATAATCACCAATTAACAAATCAACTTCAGTAGGTCTGAAATATTCAGAATCAACTTCAATTAATAAATCACCAGTTTCCTTATTATAACCTTTTTCATCAACACCAACACCTTTCCATACGATATCTATATTAACTTCATTAAAAGCCAATTCAACAAATCTTCTAACTGTTATTTTTCTATTTGTTGCTAATATATAATCATCAGGTTTATCTTGTTGCATCATTAACCAAGCACCATACATATAATCTTTAGCGTGACCCCAATCTCTTTCAGCATCTAAATTACCTAAATATAGTTTTTCTTGTAATCCTAAGAATATTTTAGCAACTGCCATTGTAATCTTCCTTGTAACAAAGGTTTCTGCTC
>ENA-OSIY01001357-OSIY01001357.1-marine-metagenome-genome-assembly--contig:-NODE-1357-length-13169-cov-4.747174_pt1 | contig 13169 bp, 12 predicted proteins | sample MGYA00237884_ERZ534233 | MGnify/ENA primary metagenome ERZ534233 (study PRJEB26412, sample SAMN06343840) | marine metagenome | isolation source: estuarine water | place: USA: Columbia River Estuary... | reverse complement strand
AACCCACACAGGGACCTTGTATTTAGTTGAAAATCGCTCGCGCACGGGGAATTTGTCCCAGCCGGGCATTATCGGTGGTGAGATTGGTAATCCGGTAGCAAATTCAACAGGGCCAGGCACTCCGATGCCGATACCCCACAAGTTCTTGATCTTTAAACTAACTACTAAATCATCGAAAGAACTTTCTACCAAAGACAATACAACTTCAGGCCCTTCGGAAATCTCGACTCTTGTGAATGTAGTGCCCAGCAAATTTCCATTGAGGTCAGATGCAGCAACATTAAATCCCGTTGCCCCTAATTCGGCAACTAAAATTGCACCTGCGTTGGAATTAAAGTTGAGGAGTCTGGGCGCTCGGCCACCAGTGGACTGACCCACCTCACCACTGTGAAGAAGGTTTAGTTCAAGGGCCACATCGATGTATTTTGTGGCCAATGTGCGAGAGAGACCCGTGGATGCTGCTATCTCGGGACGCGTAACTGAGCGAGCTTTGCGCACATAAGTAATGACTTGTGCCAAGTACTGTGCGCCATCAGAATCAAGATCAAAGGTCGTTGAGGCCTGTTGACGTGCCATTTCCCTCCCTTTCCCTGGTGTCGCGCTCTGAACAGTATCACCGGAGCGTTCAATCTTAGGTGAGGAAGTTTATAACATTTGTATAAATTTTCAAAACTTAGTCCAAAATGGTATTGACTTATGTTTTTTTAGGCATAAGTTTGGCACACGTTCACAGGAGGTAAGAAAATGAAACTTGGCTACCAAACGATTACTTGGGGTGGAGTTGTAGGTCAGGCACAAGGAGTGACAAGCATCAAGGATCTCTTTTATCAGACTTATGGCTCGACAGCTAAGGCTTGTGAAGATATCGCTGCTGCAGGTTACTCAGGCATCGAAATCTTTGATGGCAATTTAGCTGAATATGCAAATGATCCAGATTCTTTTAAGAGTCTTCTATCAAAACATAAACTCGAATTAGTAAGTGTCTATACAGGTGCTAATTTTATTTATAACGACATCCTTGTAGATGAATTCCATAAGATCAAGCAAGCTATTGCTTTTGCTAAATCTATGGGTGCGATCAACTTAATTGTTGGTGGAGGTGCAAAACGTTCAACAGGAACTACGGAAGAAGATTTCCAGATGTTGGCAAAGGGTCTTGATCAAGTTACCGATCTTGCAGCAGCAGCAGGACTAACTGCTTGTTATCACCCACACTTAACAACAATCGTTGAAACCACTGCCGAACTGGACAGAATCATGAGTCTGTCAAAGATTCATTTCTGTCCAGACACTGCTCACTTAACTGCCGGTGGCGTTGATGCTGCTGCAGCTATCCGAAAGTATGGAAACCGTGTCCGCCACGTTCATCTTAAGGATTACACCGCAAATCCATTTGCCTTCTTGCCACTTGGTAAAGGCGATATTGATTTTGCAAATATCTTCTCCGCGCTAAAAGAAGTCTCTTACGACGGCTGGCTTGTAGTAGAACTTGATGGGTATAACGGCGATCCCAAAGATGCCGCAGATATCAGCATGAAGTTTATTAAAGAAAACCTGAAGTAAGTTTAAATAAAACTCTCACAGTACTTAACCAAGATTCCAAGGAGGAATTATGAAAGCTAGTATCAAGTCAAAGGTTGTGTTAGCAGCTTTAACTGCAGCACTACTCGGAGCATCAACATTGTCAGCTGTAGGAGCAGAATCTGCTGCCTCTGTGGCTCAAAAGGGCTTAGCAGAACTTGCTAAGGGTGTTTATTCAACTGGACCTAATGGCGAAAAGGCAGCTGCTGCAAGTTCACTAAAATTCACAGCAGCAGAACTAACAAAGCTAAAGGCAATGAAAGCAACAGCAGCGATCTCATTCCACCTAACATCTGACTGGACATCAGGTCAGCAAGCAGGTCTCACAAAGCGCTTTGGTGAATTAGGGATCAAAATTGTTGGAGTAACACAAGCTGACTTTAAGGCAGATGTACAGGTTTCGCAGATTCAGACGCTAATGGCTAAGAAGCCAAATATTTTGGTTTCAATTCCTGTAGATGGTCAAGCAACTGCAGGAGCATATAAGGCTGCTGCTGCAGCTGGTGCAAAGATTGTATTCATGGATAACACAGCAGCTGGATTAACAGTTGGCAAGGACTATGTTTCAGTAGTTTCTGCTGATAATTATGCGAACGGTGCTGCATCTGCATATCTCTTGGGACGTGAACTAAATGGCAAGGGAACAATCGCGCTTATTTACCATGCTGCAGATTTCTGGGTAACCAAGCAACGCTGGAACGGGTTCAAAGAAACTATCACTAAGAAGTTCCCTGGCATCAAGATTGTTGATGAACAAGGAATTTCTGGACCAGACTTTGCAGGAGATGCACAAAAGGCTGCAACAGCAATCCTTACTAAGAATCCAAAGATCAGTGCAATTTGGGCTGTTTGGGATACACCAGCTGAGGGTGTTCTAGCTGCACTTCGCGATGCAGGAAACACAACTACAAAGATTGCAACACAGGATCTTGGAGCAAACGTTGCGATCAATCTTGCAAAGAAGGGGCCAGTTATCGGTCTCGGAGCACAGCGTCCATTCGATGCTGGTGTAACTGAGGCGAACCTTGCCGCATACGCCCTTCTAGGCAAGAAGGCACCTGCATACATTGCAATGCCAGCGCTAGCAGTTGACCACGCCGGAGTATTGAAGGCTTGGCAGACTGTTTATAGTGCACCAGCACCAGCTGATCTAAAGGCTTCTTTCAAGAAGTAATTGAATAACGTCCCTAAGGGGGGCACATTAGGAAATGCCACCTCGGGTTTAAAAGCCCGAGGTGGCACCAAAACTTAAATTTAAGGAAGCGAAAATGAAAAAGTTAAATGTCGGTCTAATTGGCGCAGGCTTTATGGGCAAAGCGCACTCACTTGCATATGTGGCCATGCCGATGTTTTTTTGGCCGGCTCCAGCAATTCCAGTTCGTAAAACTATTGTTGACGTAAGTGATTCCATTGCTGCAGAGGCTGCACAACGATTTGGTTTTGAAAAGAGTACTTCCGACTGGCGATCAGTCGTAGAAGATCCAGAAATTGACATTATTGATATTGCAACACCAAATCACTTGCATGCTGAGATAGCAATTGCTGCTGCTGCGGCAGGAAAACACATCATCAGTGAAAAGCCACTTGCTCGAAGTGGTGATGAAGCAAAGACTATGTACGACGCGGTAAAGAATGCTGGCATCGTTCATATGGTTGCATTCAACTATCGCCGAACTCCGGCAGTTGCACTTGCGAAGAAATATATTGAAGAAGGAGCAATCGGAGATATTCTGAATTTTCGAGGAACATATCTTCAAGATTGGTCTGCTGACCCAGATGGTCCGCTTTCATGGAGATTTCAGAAGAGTATTGCGGGTTCTGGTTCACTAGGTGATATCGGAACTCACGTCGTAGACATGGCGCGTTTCCTTTGTGGTGAAATCACTCAGGTAAATACCCAATTAAAAACGTGGGTGAAGACGCGTCCTCTCCAAGCAGGTGGAGTCGATAAGCTCGGTGCGAGCACGAAAGACTCAACTGCGCCACGTAGCGAAGTTGATGTAGATGATGAAGTTTTATCGCTTTTGGAATTCCAGAATGGAGCAATCGGTTCACTGGAAGCTACTCGAAATGCTCATGGGCGAAACAATTTCCTTACCTTTGAAATCCATGGAACTATCGGTTCTATCTATTTCAACTATGAGCGCAGAGATGAACTTCAAGTCGCATTTGCAAATGATCAAGCCGATCGCAAGGGATTCCGTACTGTGTACACAGGACCGGCCCACCCATATGGTGAAGGCCTGTGGCCAATCCCAGCACTCGGAATTGGTTATGGAGAAACGAAGATAATTGAAACTTATGATTTCGTTAAGGCAATCATGGAGGGCGGAGAAGTTAGTCCGAACTTTAAAGACGGTTATCAGATCAATCTAATTGCTGATGCTATGGCTGCTTCTGCACAATCTAGATCATGGACTTCCGTCCAGCTGGTCAAGTAATTTAGAAAAGGGGGACTGACAATGTCTAGTAACTTTAATGTCGTAGAGATGATTGATATTTCTAAATCATTCTTCGGCGTTAAAGTGCTAGACAGTGTCAGCTTCAGTGTTACTCCCGGAGAAATTCACGCTCTGGCCGGAGAAAATGGTGCTGGTAAGTCAACGCTGATGAAAATCCTTCAGGGTGTCTACACATTAGATTCTGGAGAAATTCAAATCGCTGGCGATAAAGCATCAATTCATTCTTTTCAAGATGCTCGAAGTTATGGGATAGGAATGGTTTTCCAAGAGTTCTCGCTAGTTCCAGAATTATCTGTTGCTCAAAATATATTCTTGGATCGTGAACACAAAAATAAGCTTCGATTCTTTGACGAAAAAGAAACGATTAGAAAATCAAAACTTGTTATGGAAGAGCTCGGTCTTGATATAGATGTAACTGCAAAAGTTTCAACTTTAGGTCGAGCATTTCAGCAGCTTACCGAGATTGCGAAAGCAATTGCAGGTGATGCCAAGATTCTAATCTTGGATGAACCGACAGCATCGCTGGCGAAGGAAGAAGTAGATGCGCTATTTAAGGTTTTAAAACAGTTAACTGCGCGCGGAGTTTCGATTGTGTATATAAGCCACCGGATGGATGAAATTTACCGAATATGTGATCGTATTACTATTTTGCGAGATGGAAAAAAGATCGCAGTTTCGTTGCTGTCAGAGATTTCGCCACAAGAAATTATTGCTCATATAACGGGACGTAAAGACGTCGAAATGCTTTCCCATGAGGGTAAGTCAATCGAGCGTTCCACTACTCCAATATTTGAAGCTATTGGAATCCAAGTCGGCAATCGTGTGAACAACGTTTCTTTTAAGCTTTACCCAGGGGAAATTCTAGGCTTGGCTGGCCTGATGGGTAGTGGTCGTACCGAACTCGTGAGGGCCATATTCGGGTTAGACAAGAAAGATGGTGGATCGGTAAAGATTGATGGCAAGGATGTAGTGATTAAGAATCCGCGTGAGGCTATCGCGAAGGGATTTGCCTTTATTCCAGAGGATCGTCGCCGCCAAGGCCTTGTGATGGAGCATTCTGTGAAGCAAAACATCTTGGCCGCAAATTTGTCTTCACTTTCACATCTGAATTTCCTTAGTTTTTCTAAGATTAATAACGTAGTTCAAGATTCAATCACTAATTTCGAAGTGAGGCCGCCAGAAGCAAACAGGGAAGTTCGCTTGCTATCCGGAGGAAATCAACAAAAAGTGGTTATTGCAAAGTGGATGGCTACTAATCCAAAGATCGTTCTTATGGATGAACCAACAGTCGGGGTAGATATTGGAACAAAAGTTGAAATTATGAAATTGGTGCGTGCCATTGCAGCTGAAGGCAAATCTGTGATTCTCATTTCTTCAGAACTACCTGAGCTTCTTGGGGTTTGTGATCGAATTCTCGTGATAAGAAAAGGCGAGATTGCAGAAGAATTAGACCGAAAAGATGTCAGAGATGAAGACCATCTACAAATGATCGTTCAAGGGATAAAAATATGATTCTATCTAGTCTCAAGAAAATCGATATACGTGCGACATTGATTTATTGGATGTTTGCTGCAATTTTCTTACTTTTCGCGTTGCTACTGCATGACGACGGATTTTTACAATCAAATAACTTACTCAATATTTTCCGCCAGACTGCAACAATCACTGTGATGGCTGTAGCCATGACTTTTGTTATTTCTGCTGCTGAGATAGATCTATCCATTGGTGGCGTAGCTGGTCTTGCCAGCGTGGTTGGCGCGCTTATGTTGCGAGACCACGGATTAATTCCGGGAATTCTCGGGGGACTGGCCATTGGATTTGTAGTTGGATCTCTCAATGGACTCTTAGTAGCACATGTTGGAATTCCTAGTTTCTTGGTAACACTTGGTATGCAAGGTGTTGCTATTGGATTTGCAGCTTTAGTTACAAATTATTATCCGATCCCAATCTTGAATGACACATTTAATGCAACTTTTGGTTCAGGAACAATTGGTTGGTTTCCTGGGTTATTACTTTGGAGCTTTACTGCGGTATTAATTGGTTGGATTACACTGACTAAAACTACATTTGGACGACGCGTTCTAGCTACAGGTGGAAATCGTGATGCCGCAGAGTTCAATGGCATAAATACTAAGAACGTAAAGTTCAAAGTGATGTTGATTTCATCTGTTGTTGCTTCGATTGCCGGACTTTTGTATGCAGGACGCTTGCAAACAGGTCGATACGAGTGGGGTGCAGGTGATGAACTTTCCGCAATTGCTGCCGTTATTTTAGGTGGAACGAGTCTCTTTGGTGGAAGTGGAAGAATAATTGGTACATTCTTTGGGGCCTTATTGGTTGGCTTAATCAATAACGGCTTGATTCTTGCAGGCCTACCAGTGAGCCAACAACAAATTGTCCGAGGATTAATTATTATTCTTGCGGTTGCGTTAGCGAAGAAGAAATAAAATGACAACTACATTTTCACGCGAAGAAGTCATATTCACTCCACAATTAGTGATAAATGCAGGTGTAATTGGCTTTGGCTTTATTGGCGAAGTACATGTTCGTGCTATTCGTGCTGCTGGTGGTTTAGTAACCGCGATAGCAGCGAAAACCATAGAAGAAGCTAAAGCTGCAGCTCTGAAAATGGGTATAGCCAAGGCTCTCACTATTGAAGAGATGCTGAGTGACGACGATATCGACGTGATTCACATATGTACCCCAAATGTTTTCCACGCTGAATTGGCGGAGCAGGTAATTAAGGCGGGTAAACATGTTATTTGTGAAAAACCCTTGGCAACTTCGGTAGTAGAAGCCCAACACCTGAGTGACTTAGCACAATCAAAAGAGGTAGTAGCGACAGTTCCATTTATCTATCGATATCACCCATCAGTGCGGGAAGCTCGCTCGAGAGTTGCGCATTTGAAGGAGCCCTTAAATTTATTTCATGGTTATTACCTACAAGACTGGCTCTCCCGTGAAACAACTATCAACTGGCGTTTAGATTCAAGTATTGGTGGTCCTTCGCGTGCATTTGGGGACATAGGAGTTCACTGGTGTGATCTTCTAGAATTTGTTACGGGTCATCGAATTACACATATCAACGCGCAATTAATGAAAGTCTTTCAAAACCGTGGTGACAAGATCGAGATAGATACCGAAGACGGCGCAACAATGATCTTTAGAACAGACAAAGGTGCACAAGGGTCATTAGTCCTGAGCCAAGTATCTGCCGGCCGAAAGAACAAATTGTGGTTTTCTTTTGAAAGCCCAAGTGAGAGTTTTGTCTTCGATCAGGAAGCGCCCGATTCCTTGTGGATCGGGGGGCTTGCCTCCAATCAAATCGTAATGCGGGGAGTGGCCGAAGAGTCAGCAAGTGCGAAGTCTTATTCAATTCTTCCAGCAGGGCACCCACAGGGTTATCAGGACTGCTTTAATTCCTTTGTGAGTGACACCTATCGGACAATCGGCGGAGCAGTTATTGATGGCCTTCCGAATTTTAATGATGGCCTGAGAGCTGCCAAGTTGACTGAAGCAGTTTTAAGTTCTGCGAAATCTGGAAATTGGGTGGAGATAAAATGAAACTTGGATTCTTAACAGCCTGTTTGCCAAAACTAACATTGGAACAAATAGCTGATTTTGCAGTTCAAGAAGGATTTGAATCCTTAGAGGTTGCTGCTTGGCCAGATTTGGGCGAAAGACCCTTTATTGCAACGCATATAAATGCGGAGTCTACAGACACAGATTATCTGACCTCGGTAAAAAGTATTTTTAAAAGCAGAAATCTGACTTTATCGTCATTAGCTTTCTATGATAATAATTTACATCCAGAGCAAAAGTCGCGCGATGCTATTAATTCGCACTTGATAAAGTGTATTGATACTGCAGCAGCTTTAGGAGTTGAAACAGTTGGCACATTTGTTGGGCGAGATTGGAACAAGCCAGTGCGTGAAAATTTGGCGATGGCAAAAGATGTTTTTGCACCGCTGGTAAGGCACGCGGATTCCAAAGGTGTGAAAATAATAATTGAGAATTGTGTAATGGAGGGCTGGCATCCAGATGGATATCCCGGCAACTTGGCGTACTCACCAGAACTTTGGGAGTGGATGTTTAACCTTGGTTTATATTTAAATTATGACCCGTCACACCTAGTATGGATGGGTATTGATCCAATTGAAGCGGTCAAGCCGTATATAGATCGTATTCCTCATGCACAAGCGAAAGATATTCAGGTGAATGCATCTCAAAGAAATTTCTATGGATACCCAGGAAAGTCTGTACTCCGAGAAAATCCTTGGGATGTTGGCTGGTGGCGTTACCGAGTTCCAGGTTTGGGTGATGTTGATTGGCGCAGACTAATTGATGTTATGTATGAAGGTGGCTTCAAGGGAACATTATCCGTTGAACACGAAGATCCATTATGGGGTGGAACCGAGGAAAAGATCAAAGTTGGTTTGCAAATCGCCTATAAAACACTACGTCCACATATCGTGAATTGAGCTTATTAATGTCTAACCAAGAAATAATCATGTGTGCCCGCTTTCAGGCGAAAGAAGAAAAGTTAGAAGAGCTGAAGGGGCGTCTTCTGGAAATGGTTGAATTCACCTCAAAAGAAGAGGGAAATCTTTTTTATAATTTACACGTAGATAATAAGGATTCGACGATTTTTTATTTCTTAGAGGGCTGGAAAAATGCTGAAGCACTTGCGTTTCATGATCAGACACCGTACGTGAGAGCAATCATTGCAGATGCACCAGAACTGACAGTTGACGGCATCAAGGTCAACTTTATGACCAAAATTTCCTAATTTAAGATAATAAAATCCATCTATGGTCCAGTTACCACTCGACAATCTGATTGTCTTCCCACAAAACTCCCGTGGTGTCGCCAGTATTAAACTCTCTTGTTGCTAACCACAATGCACACGCAGCTCCCTCTTCGGCACTTCGTGGCGCCTCGGCTCCGCCCATATCTGTGCGAGAGTGATTAGGACAGACAGCATCAACTAAGACTCCACGGGAGCCAAGACCGGTTTCATGGGCAAGATTTCTGACGAGCGCGTTAACTCCGGCTTTACTAATTCTGTATGGGGCAAGGCCACCAGCATTGCCAGGCCCTGACATTCGGCCAAGACATGCAGAGTAAATAATTATGCGACCACTTCGTGCTTCAACCATTGCTGGTGCTAGTCCATTAACTAGTGTGAAAACAGAATCTAAATTGATTGCCAGAACACGACGCCATTCAGCATCATTTGTTTTCAGAGTTTTAGACATTTTGTCGCTCATAACACCATGAGCCAGAATCAATAGTTCAGGTGCGACAAGTTGCTGTGAAATCATTTCAACAATATTGCGAGTTGCTTGCATATCTTCTAGATCAACCGTATGGGGGGTGAAGTGTTGATTAGGGTGATTGTGCTGGAGTGACTCCTGAGCCTGAGATAGTCGGCTCGGGTCTTTTGCAATCATCACAATGTCATAACCCAGCGCCGCTAATGACTTGGCATTTTCAAAGCCCAAGCCCCTGCTTGCACCGGTGACCACTGCTAAAACCATGGGCAAAGCCTGCCCCAGATGGGGCTGAAATGGAGACTGAAATCTGTGTGGCCTATCTCGCCTTGTGAGCGTCAAATCATGCGTATGGGGGCCAGTTACTGCCGATAGGCTTAGGGATGTAATCAATGCAGAAGGAGCTTGCCAGTGTCGGCACAGGATTTTGGCGCAAATGATTGGCTCGTCGATGAAATGTACGAGCAGTATTTAGCGAATCCTTCTTCCGTAGACCCAGCATGGGTTGAGTACTTCAAAGACAATAAGCCTGGCACACCAGTAACTGCTGCAGCACCAAGCAAAGGTGTCCCACCCGTTCCAAAGGCGAAACAAAAAGCCGCACGACCTGCGCCAGCTGCTGCACCAGGAATTGCTGCTACTACTGGCTGGGGCAATTTGCGCATCGCCCCACTGACAGCGGCTTGAATGTAACGCAGGCGTGCGATGCCATCTTCAAGAGAAGCCTTTTGCCCACCGCCTGAGTTGTTTGCGTGCATACCCTTTACGTCACCACCAGAGCAGAAGGCAACGCCTTCACCTGTCAGCATCAGAACTCGAATATCTGAATTCGCAGCGATGAGTGGCAGGGCTTTACCGAATCCGGCGTACATCTCATCTGACAATGCGTTACGGGCTTCTGGTCGGTTAAACGACAGCACAGCAACATGGCCTTCGATGCGGCCGAGTAGGTGATCTGTTCCGGTTTCTAATGTGCTCATATTGTTCTCCTATACGGCTCTGTGGGATTCAGCCTGCCACGGGCACGCATGTGAATCCTTATCGGGGCTCTGCCTATTATGTGTGCATGACCACAGTAGAAAATGCCCGCGGGAACCCGTTTCTAGAAGGAAACCTGGCACCCGTTACTGAAGAAGTAACAGCCTTTGATTTGGAAGTTACTGGAACTCTTCCGCCGGAATTAGACGGTCGGTACTTGCGTAATGGGCCGAACCCATTGGGTTATGTGAACGCAGAAAAGTACCACTGGTTTACAGGGCACGGAATGGTGCATGGCATTCGTCTTCGTGATGGAAAAGCAGAGTGGTATCGCAATCGTTGGGTGCGCAATAACGATGTTGCTGAATTACTAGGCGAGGCACACCCGCCATCTGATTGGCCAGCTGATCATGGTCAGTTCGCAGCAAACACGAATGTCATCGGACATGCTGGCAAAACATTTGCAATTGTTGAAGCTGGTTCACCACCAATCGAGATGTCATATGAACTTGACACCTTGCGAGTATCGAATCTTGAAGGCACTTTGCCTCACGCTTATTCGGCTCACCCAAAGCGTGACCCACAGACAGGCGAGCTTCATGTGATGACGTATTACTGGGGCTGGGGCAATCAAGTGCAGTACTTGGTTGTGGGCACTGATGGTCGCGTGCGTCGCCATGTTGATATTCCAACCACTGGCGGACCAATGATTCATGACATTGCGTTTACACAGAAATACATCTTGGTGTTCGACCTACCGACAGTTTTCAATCTTGAAGCTGCAATGGCCGGCAAGGGGCTTCCATATTTCTGGGATCATGACTATGACGCTCGTATTGGTTTGTTGCCGCGCGAGGGCAATGCAGAAGATGTGAAGTGGTTCAGTATTGATCCGTGTTATTTCTTTCATCCTATGAATGCATACGACGATGGCGATTCAGTGGTGCTTGTCGCTGCTCGACATCAAAAAATGTTTGATCGTGAACGCCGCGGTCCAAGTGAAGGACCTCCGACTCTTGACAGATGGCGAATCAACACTGTTACGGGCAAAGTGAAACAAGAACGTATCGATGATCGCCCACAAGAATTTCCGCGCATCAACGAATCACTAATTGGACTTCCGAACAAGTACGGCTACACAGCAGGCGTTGGCAAACACTTCGCCCAAGACACGTTGATCAAGATTGATCTTGAGACTCGTCGTACGGAAGCCAGAACAGATACTGCCCGTTATGGATACGGCGAACCAGTGTTCATCCCGCGCGACGGCGCAACTGCAGAAGACGATGGTTGGGTCATGGCATTACGTCTTGACACAGAATCTCAGACATCTGACCTTGCGCTGTTTGATGCAACCGCAATTACTGCAGACCCTGTGGCTGTAGTTCACTTACCGGCGCGTGTGCCGAATGGGTTTCACGGCAACTGGATACCCGGCGCCCAATAAACACCTATGAATAGCGGGGTGATGAGCCTTTGAGAAGGCGAGTCATCATGGTGAGCTCTGCAACTACCGGGCCTTCTGGGTCAATAGATGGTCGTGCTTGCGTGAGATACCACAGCACTTCGGTCTTTGGTGTTTCACTAACGTCAATAACTTCACCACTGATCACGTATTCGTGATCAAGCATCAGTGGGCCTGCGAGATTACGAATCTCAATTGCGCCGTAGAGACCAACGAAGTCTCCACATGATGCAGCAATAGAGTCAGTGACTCCAGCAACCATTAATTGACATGTGGTGAGTGGGGAACTGATTCCGCCACCCCACGGTGACGATGTGCCGTACCAATTCATTGGTGCAGTCATAGTGTTCGCATTCATTCGTGCATGTTGATTAGTAGCCCATGGTGAACGCACTTTGATGTCTAATGCTTGACCAACGCGCACATCTCGCAGCATGCGCAACTGAGATGGGTCGACACTGCGTCGATCACGCGCGTACAAAGCCGATGGTCCTGCAGCGCCTATTCCGGCATTGCCTTCGGCAACAACAGCGCCATCAGGAGTATTGATGCCTGCTGTGCGTAGGTCACCATCGCCTTCGAGCCATGCTTCAACGGGTTCACGGTCTGCTGTTGCTTGTTGGAAGTACATGCTGAGCCAACCGTTTTCGAACCACTGCTGGCCGAACCCGTCGACAAGTAACTGGCCGAACTGTTCAAGGTGAATATCACCAGCCACCGTTCCGGCGCGAAACCCAAGGTCTGTTGCCGTTGCATCATCATGAATGCTTCCTTTGGAATCAATCGACAAGTTACGCGGATTGCGATTACCAGTTGTAATGCGAGTCATGGTTAGTTCCTTGGAATCTCTCGGAATGGAGTGTTCGGATCAAGCGAGACATCTTTCGGAAGTCCTAGAGCACGCTCACCAATAATATTGTGCTGCACTTCGTCGCTTCCACCTGCAATAGACGCCGATGGCATTGAGAGAAAGAAATGTTGCACGGTGCCTTCTGCAGGAAGATCTTGACCAACCAACATTCCTTCAGCACCCAACAGTTCAATTCCGAGGTCTCGAGATACCTTGAGCCCGTTAGTCCAATGAAGTTTCATTGTGGATGCAACAGCGCCAGTTTCTTTCCCGGACTTTGCAGCTGCTGACATGCGAAGGCGGGTGTAGCCGGCAATCTGTTCGTTTATATACAACGAGACCATGCGATTACGTTGCGACGGAGTCAAGGTTCGTGTTTTTGCAATTTCTAAAAGCGTGCTGAACACGCCACCGTATTCATCGGGGTGAGAACGAGCTTTCTTCGATTTTGCTACCAATTCACCCACGGACCGATCAAGCAAACCAGCTTGCGTGCCGGCCGATACGTGAATTCCACCACCGGCACCCTCAGAAAGGCCACTGCGTTCAAACCCCAACGT
>ENA-OSIY01001356-OSIY01001356.1-marine-metagenome-genome-assembly--contig:-NODE-1356-length-13169-cov-10.018790_pt1 | contig 13169 bp, 22 predicted proteins | sample MGYA00237884_ERZ534233 | MGnify/ENA primary metagenome ERZ534233 (study PRJEB26412, sample SAMN06343840) | marine metagenome | isolation source: estuarine water | place: USA: Columbia River Estuary... | reverse complement strand
TTTAGGCCGTGATCAAAATGTAAGAACACTGTAGATATTCTTTGTTCACCTATAAAGGTGTTACCTACATGTTTAGCTGCTTCATTAAATTCACCTAGTTTAGGATATTCTCCTTCAGGTAGTCTAGTAACTGTTTTATCTTCGTTTAAATGATAGTAATTCATATTAATTTAGTTATGGGGGAGATAGTTAGTCTCCCCCGTTAAGTTTAAAGAAAGTTTACACCAAAGTCAGTAACTAGTTCTTCTTGTTCTTCTTCCATAACAATAGAATCTAGATCCACAGGATTTATTTCACTACCTGTCGTTGATACAAGATTACCAAACTCGTTTACAAAGAACTCATGTACTTTTTGGTGATTAGATAGATATCTAGTAGGGTGAGAATCTTTTAGAGCTAGAGTGATATGATTGTACATATCCCAAGCACTGTTTGCATTGTCACTATAAAAGTGACTAGGCTTGTCTATCTCACGTTTTACAATACCCACCTGGGTGAGTGTTAAGATTTCATCTTCAGCAAACAATCTACCTAGGATGGTGCCCTTGTCTCTTGGAGTAAGATTAACATGTTTAAGCATCTGCTTATCATGAATTAACTTATCATAATACTTAGAAGCATCTGTTATCTGTTCTTGCATAAAGAGAGTTACATCACTTAGAGCTGGCCCACTGTGTCTTCTTTTATAGTTACCTAGATCTCCTGACACTACGCCATTTGAGCAGATAAATACATGTGCACCAATAGCACACTTAAATGCCATGGTTTTATTATAACTGTTTGACCAGACAAACATAAGACCCATCTCTGGATCGTTGCCTGATTCTAAATGGTACATACCTTGTGCTATGTCACCTGTTTGTGTAGTTTTATATACTTCTTTCTTGATGGCAAACCCAGCTGCGGACAACTGAGTTCTTGCTTCATCTATTACTGCTCCGTGTGAAATAACTGTATAAGATTTCCCATAGTTCGGGAGTGCAGCAGATCTCAAATACTGTTCTGTTTCAAAAATTGTTTTTACTGGCATGTTGTTAATGTTAAAATAGTGATAATTGTGTAGCTGATAAACTGTTTTCTTTCTCTATCTGAGTGATCTCTTTATAGATCTGTTCTAAGTAATAACTTTTGTTAATACTGTAAGAGTCAAATAGAACCGTTTCGTTTATTTCGTTTATGGTGGTTTGTAACCATGGTCCAGACTCAACTTGTATAAGTCTACCGTCTGGATGACACTTAACTAGTTTCCCACCTTTATTAGAAACATAGTATCTGACAATCTTTTGTTGTCTAATGGTGACAAGCTCACCGTTTTTTACTTCTTTGTTCTCAAAGTACCAACCTCCTTTAGACTTAATACCTGCACAATAATCAAAGATGTTTTGATTACCTGCTAGAAAGTCTTCAGGCTTTACGCCTTGTGTAAAGTAGGCGTGGATAGCTTTAGGAATAATAAGAAAGCTTTTGTTTTTGTGGAACACTGCCACCTTCTTTTTGTCTAGATCCTCCCATTCAAATGCACCCTTAGATTTTACTTTCCCGGACTTAGAAATAGCTATGTAATTGTTTACATCTCTGATGATCATCTTAGAATACTCATCATGTTCTAACTCTAATTGGGTAGTTTTACACCATCGGTCACAGATCTCATGATACTTTTGTATACAATACGTAGGTATCAAGGTTTCAAAACCGTCAGTATTTTGCATAAGAGGTACAGCTTCAGGTATTTCCTGACATATCATCTCATAGAGCATGGATAATAGTAGCTGACCATTTATTGTAATCTGCATAGTCATCTTAGGATCGTACAGGAAGCTATTCTCGTCCCCTGTAAGGCCGTAAGTACTATTTAGAATGATCTTATATACATAGTTCTTAGGATCGCTCTTAGGGATCTTCTTACGCTCTTCAAAGAACCACTCATATAGTTCACAAAACTCTTCTTTAGGTAGGTGACTAGGATGGAATCCATTTCTAATAGCTAGATTAGGATAGAATGAAGTTACATCTGAGGTCATAATAGTATAACCCTGCTTGGCCTCATAAACTCCTGCTGCTCTGGCACCATGAATACCGCCTAATCCGTAGTCAGTTTTCATACCCTTATAATCTAAGGTGTACTTAAACCCGTTCTTAGTAGATATAATCACTTGTGTACGAAGGTAATCGTGCATCTTCTTAAACTCTTCAGTCTGAAACTTTACATAAGGCAGCATACACTGTCCTAAATAGATCTCATTATGATGAGTTCTTAGAGTTTTGATATAGGACTTGTCCCAACCAAGCTTCTGTGATAAGAAATGCAAGAACAGTTCTTTAGATATTCTTGGCTCTGATGCAGAATAGAGATCTATTCCATAGTCATTGGTTAATGTTTGTCTCAATACTATCTGTTCCTTAGAATGCTCTAAGATCTTTTTAGTACTAAGTACATCGTTAACACAATACTCTGTAATCATCTTAAGCTGTTCATCCGTTTCTACCGGGGCCGTATGATGATGTGGCATCTCTTCTACATTCTGCCAGTCCATACTATACTGTATCCACTTAAGAGAGCTCATCTTAGCACGATTGTCCCAGTGATTCATCTTGAATAGATCTATCTGCCTAATTTTAATTCTGGCAGGAGGGTATTCTAGAAAGCTGTTTTGATCTTTAAGATTAATTGTCTTTTGTGCAAAAGCATAGATATCATTTATAACTGCTTCAGTACTAAGAGTTAGTAGCTGTCGTTGTTTATCTAATATATGCTGACTTATCTGACCGTCAAAAGCTAAACCATTGTAGCTAATATGCCACTGATTTTTGTTCTTACACTCATTCAGAAAGTCTATAAATTGTGGTAGGTCATTACGATCTTTGTATATGACAAAGGTCTTTCTGATTGTTTCATCTTTATAATGTTGAAACACAGCTATGAAACAATTTACCAGCGTCTCATAATCCATAACCCAATGGGCCGGTTTTTTCTCTTCCATAGTATTTGGTTCAGTTAAGCTGTTCCCCCTTTTATGCCGCCAAAAAAAGGCAGAAGATCTGCCTTAATTGGTTTAATAGGACAAAATTAATACTATACAGTTATAATACTCGACTGTTTTGGTGTTTCTAATTTCTTGTCTACATACTCTTTATAGTCAAAACTGTCTGCATTAATAGCAAACATGTTAATGAAGTCTTTAATCTCATCAATCTTCTCTACATAGTACTCATAAAAAGTTGCAAGTGTCTTTCTCTCTTCTTTATAATCTTTACCGTTGGCTCTTTTACCAATCTTTAAGTGTAAAACATCACCATCATCAGATAGTTTAGGCATCATATGAAAAGATTCTTTCTTTTCTTTACCGATAACAGCTAACACTTTACTTGAAACGTCAAAAATGCACTCATTGTACGGGCATTCAGGTGTAATTGGTATCAGCTTAAAGGTCTTATCATTACCCCAGCTACTGGTAACCAACATCATTGAATTTTTCATGTTTTTTTTATTATTTATACAAATTTAAGTACCTTTTTTCAATAATTCCAACTCTTCTATGGGAATTTTCAAGTTTTCTCTGTTTATATCACAAGCATCACACAGTTCACCTGTCTTTTCTAGTATGTTTACATCTATATCTAGAAGTTTTGCATAGATACTAAAATACTTTTCAGGAAACAAAAATGTTTCTATGTATTTATACTCACTTGATCTGTCACCATAGTAATTTTTAATAGCTCTCTTTAATACATTAGATAATTTAGAGTACTTGCCTAATATAAAGTTGAACCAATCATCTTTATATATCTGAAAATCAAACACATACAACTTATATCCTTTTATAGGTATAACTTCTAGAAACAAAGGATTAGTTAATAGCATATGCTCTTCAAAAGCCTTGAAGCCTTCAGACTTATCGTCTACAAAACTACAAACTAGCTTCATATCCTCTGGACTTATTACTCCTTCTATAGAGAGATAAGTACCAGAGGGTGTAAAGTTGCTAGTACGCTTTATACCCAAAGCAGGAAACAGAAATGATCTAGATTTCTGGAAATATTTTGTGTATAAGCTGTCTATCATTTTAATATTTGATTACAAAACTACGCTACCTGTAGCAAAACTATGCGGTAAATCGTATCTTTTATTTACATAATGCCAAGTAGCTGCTTCTAAAACTTCTTCCATTCTGTTAAACCATCTTTTTAAGGTACTTTCAGTTACTAAGAAAGGGTATGTTTGAAAAGCTCTATCTATAACTACAAAGTGGAACTTCATTTTATATCCATTGATTTCTATAAGTTCTTTATAAGTTTTAGCTACTAATGTACAATACATTACAGCTTGTAACCAATAAGAGTAAAACTCTATAGTTTCTGGAAAGTCTTTTAGATCCTTACTTGTAGTTTTAATATCATTGATAAAGATAGTTTTTTTATCATGATTAATTACAACATTATCTATAATACCTTTGATACCAAATGGTGCTTTAGAATATTCTACACTTAAAGGAATCTCATTATACACTTCTATATTATCAAATTCAGTTGTATTACAACCAATAAGACTACATAAGTCTTTATCTGTTTTAATTAATTCTACAGCACTCTTGCAAAACTCATAAGAGTCTTGGTCTATAAGAGTTTTATTGCCTTTAGTTTTTAAGAACGACCAATAACTGGTAGACTCTGGAGAAATAATTTTATCTAGACGTTGTTGATCTGTCTTAAGACTCTGATGATAGTTCATGTCTACCATTACATCAAGTATAGCTTGTTCAAAATGGTTTAACTCTGAACGTGTATCACCGTTTTGAGCTAGCTCTTGGTGATGAGCAAACACTCTATCTATAACCACCTTAACTGAATCACCCGGTAGTTTAGATGGGCTAATAATAAAGTTATCATTAAACTTTTCTTCTTCTAAAAGAAGAGCATGTACAATCTTACCTTGTACTAAGTGAGCATCAGTACGTTCTTCTTTAATTCCCAGTATATACATTTGGTAAAATACTGCTGGATTCCACATGAGCTTGTTAAGGCTACTATAACTAAAATAAAACTTTTTTAAGTAAAAGTCTTTCTCTAATGTTTCTGCAGATTCCTGCATGATTTCTTCTAACTCCATGTTGTTTTAGTTTATTCTTTGTTCTAATTCTTGTTTCATGAGATCAAGTCTCCATTTTTCTATTCTATGACCCATCTCTTTGATTACAGTTCCTAAATGTTCTGTATCCATTTCTGATACAGACATATACTTAATAGGATCTGTACCATCTTTACCGTAACTGCCCCATATAGGAGCTATTCTACATTTTTCAAATCCATCTGTTAGATAGATTGTTCCTGATAAGTCTACATGTTTAAGAACTTTACCACCATAACGCTGGTATTCAGTTCCTCCATCAAGCATAGTTTTATTATCACAACCACACATGACATAATCATGTCTGTGTCTTGATATAAGTACTTCTCCACATAGTTTACATGTAGCAGTGCTTAGTACAATTTGTTCTAATCCGTTCATAATAGTTAGATTTTATCTACTAGGCCAAAGTCCTAGCTCTATTAATTTAGCACTCATACGTTGTTGTGATCTTGTATCTACAGTGAGAGCTTCTTCATATTCAAGAAGAGCTACTAATTCTTTTATTAAGTCATTACAGTTATTTAGCTCAGCAGTTTTATTTAATAGTTCCTGCTTATTCCAATCATCAACATTTGGGTCTGTATCATTGTTATAAATTGCCATGTTATTTATAGTTTTTTAATTGTTCAGAAATTTCTTCTGGTAAATAAGCTAGCATGTTCTTTTTTGGTAAAAACTCTAGAAGTTCATAGATAGCAGTTTCATCTTGCATAGCAAGGTCTTCTTTTATTTGTTGTATAACAGCTTCAATTATAGGATCTTCCATTTTACTTTTGTTTTTCTAATTGTGTCTTGGTATTATGACAGGTTTCACATAGCACTTGTAGATTATCTTGTTCACAGAATAATCTATCTACAAACCCTGCAAGATCTGCAGAGCAGTTGAGACTACCTGCACCAACAATATGGTCTACATTTATTTCTTTATCTGGAAACCATTTTTTACAAGTACTACATAAGTATTCAAACTTTTGTCTTCTGTTAACACCTTTGTAAGGTCTACGAGCTTTTAGTTTGCACTCTGTAATAGGTTTCCACCATCTTGATTTTTGACGTAATGCACTTCTTATGAAAGTCCAAAATGCGGACTCACTCATAGTACCTGCATTCCTAGTTTTAGGAGCTGCAGTACGTCTAACTGTTTTCTTCTTGGTCATTTATAATTTTTTTATTAAGTATAGGTATTAACCGTACATATACTTCTTTAGGACCGTAGTCCTTAATTGAATCAGATGGATCTTTACTCATTGGTAAAACAGCATAGTCTACTTCAGGATATAATTCTTTATATTTTTCCATAGCTTTAATGCCGGGTTCATCAAAGTCAAAGAGTATAATTACTTTCTTATACTTCTTTATGTATTGATCCATAAGTTCTTTACGTATGATAGTGTTCTCTGAGTCTGGTGCTATGATATCCAGTGTAGGAATCTTAAGACTTTTTAAAGACATTACATCTTTTAGAGAAGACGTTATAATTAGATAAGGTGCAGCTTTGACTTGTTCAGATCCCTGAATATAGTCATCTACTTTTATAAATTTCTTATCTAACGTTTTGGGCTGATAGATTTTGTACAGTGTACCATCTGATTTAAAGTAACCATATAGATAGTTACCTTTAATGGTTAGATCAATGGGTCCGTCATCGGAATCCTTGTGCATAGTGTAATAGTCTAAAGGTCTTACATTATATTCATCAAGAAGACGTGATCCAATATTGAACTGAGTCCAGAAATATTGGTCTTGAGTGGTCCAGGATCTGAAAACAAACTGACTAACTTTATATTTAGAAGCTTGTTTAAATTTCTGTACATCGTACCCCCCGTTATTGTGGAGTACAAAATCATTATAATTCTCCACTACAAGATTACAAGCTTTATGATAAGACAGTCCAGTGATTTCTTTTACTAGATCTATAGCAGATCCACCATGGCCGGATGAAAAATCTTTATACTTATATGTATCTTTTGTAGGTTGATAGTATATACACATACTAGGTGTACGTTCCTTAGAATTAAAAAGACTTTTGATCTTTACATCATGCCCGGCAAGCTTTTCTTTGAGCTTACAAAAGTGTTCAAATATCCATGATACAGGGACATCCTTGATGTCATGTACCATATTTTTTATCTTAAACATGGGCTTGTGATTAAACGAAAAAAGGGGGAGTGATTTTACTCCCCCAGTCTTCTAGCAGGAAATTACATATCAAAATCACTATTAGCTGGCTCAAAGCTAGCTACAGGCTTATTTTGTAAAGCCTTATAGTGATATTGGTTGTTCTTATCAAACTTATCAAGCTTAGCTTCATCTGCTGAAACAAACTTATACTTAGGTAGAGATAACTTAATGATAGTTTTACCATTGTATTCTTCTTCTGTACCTTTTAAGAACCAATATAAATTCTGTCCTTTAAGCATAGTCATTGCTTTTTCAACCCACTCTTCTAAATTAGAAGCAGAAATATTATCAATTTGATCTCTAAGACCAAGCTCAGATGCAATAACTGCAATCTTAAACATAATCTCATTTTTGGTTACGTTGGTCTCATTAAACTGATCTGTCCAGATGGTTGCAGATACACGACTTGATTGCCCTGTAAACTTTGGACCTTCTAGATCATTTTTATCAATTGCCCAACCTTCAAAACCTTCAGATGCTGGTCCTTCTAGGATCAACTCTAAAGTTTTCTTATCACCTTTGTTGGATGTTCTGATCTGCCCACTATAAATGTGTGCATAAACTACTCCTGTTTGTAGAGACTTAGCAGTCCCTCCTGTTGTTTTGACTTCTTGTCCTTTTGTACTAAACATGTTCTGTTGATTTAAACTTATTGTGAATTAAAAATGAATACTAGTTCTCGTAATCTATGATAGCTTTTCTGACTAAACTCATGTCGTTCTCTATCTCAAAGTCAGTAAACATACCTCTTGGAGACTTACATGTGTTTTCACCATTGTTAGATGTCTCAAATACGTATCTGATGTTACCGTCTTTGTCCTTTTTAACTTTGCCGAACAAAACTATGGAAAATAATCCTTCTAAAGTAAGTTTTTCGTCAACCATTTTACCAATAGTTTTAGCTTTAAACTTCTTTTTGCCTTCCATATCTGTAGATTCTTCAGCATGGGTTAGGATAAAAATTAATAGATCCTCTCTTAAATCTTTTGGCATACGTGCAATACGGGCAAGTTTGGCACCAATCTGGGTAAACTTTTCGTAACCTTTCTCATCACTTCTGTCAAAGAACTCAAATGAGCTCATATACTGAAAGTCATCAACAACTAAGTTCTTGATGTCCTTACGTTTTTCTGAAACATACTTCATGCATGCTTCTATTTGTTCTGATGAACTAGCAGAATAAAGATTACCCGATGGGTTCTCTTTGCTCCACGGTACATACTTCTTTCTCCACCCTTTGAAAGGTAGAGCTTTGTTAGCTACGTTAATAATAAACGTCTCTGCTGGATCTAGGTTCTCAATAGCTGTTGATTTACCTGACCCAGACTCTGCAATGATTAAGATTCCTTGTGCCATATGTTATTTTGTAGTTTTAATTAATTCATTCAACCATATTTTAGAACTCACTGGTTTACCTGTTTGGATAGCATAGTAATCTCTAATAGTCATATCACTGTAAGGTGCGTCTTCCATTGTAGCAGGAGCTTTGTAAGCTTGCATAGGTGTCTTAGGTAAAGAAGAAGGTAATGCTTCAGCATCAATACCAAACATTCCTGTCTTTTTTATAGCCACTGAGCTAGGATTTACTACTCTTAGTTCTTCAAGGGGAACAAGATAAGAACCTTTTTCATTAAGTTCATATTCTTCTTCATAAGATCCGCTTACAGGAACTCTGTAAACTTTACGATCTGCATCTGCAGGGCTTAAGTCTCTAGTAATCAGCTCAAAGAAAAAACCTTTGTCTTTTCTAAACTCTGAAGAGAAAATGCCTACTACCATTCTACCATGTTTGTCATAGAATGGCATTTTCATGTTAAAGTCAACTCTTGAAATCTGTAGATCATCAATCAAATCTTGATGATAGTCTCTAATAGACTCAAGCTTTAGTCTTTTTAATTCTTTAACGTCCGTTGTTTGTGGGGTGTTGATACTTGTCATACTGTGTGTTTTTGTTTATAATTCCTGGCCAACATCAGCCGAAGGGGTTTGTCTGTTTGTTCTTGGTCCTCTAGGAGCCCATGTTTGCTGCTGTTGCTGAACCATAGGTGGAGGACTGGACTCAATCATCCTTTGTCTTTTGAAATCTGTCTGTAAGAAAATAATATTTTCATCTGTAGCACCGTTACGTAGCTTCAGTAGATGTAGAAATACATTTTCTTTACTAGCTTGATAATGTTCTGGCCCATAGTCTTCTATGTTTAGTGTAAATGGTCTACTTATTGCAAAAACCAAGTCTGATCCCTGCATAAGAGCATCACCACCAAATATATCTGATGAGCTAGGATAGTTAGCAATTGTACCTGGAGTTCTGCGTGATACATCTTCCATGGTACGATTAAGTTGTGTAAGGATAATTACAATTACAGGTAGGTCTCTTTTTACATCAATCAGCATATCTGCTATGTTGTATAGAGTCTGTAACTTTTCTCTCTCATCTGGAGCTTTCTTTACTAACCAGCTGTGGTCAATAGTGACAATCATTGGTTTACCGCCCAGTTCATTAAAATAATGATGGATAGCTTTTTTTATATCAGGAGCAGTGAGAGGTTTCTTTATACGTATTCTATGTATACCTTGCTTCTCTAGTTCTTCTGATTCTTTAAGATAGATTTCCATCTGCCCGTAAGCAAAGTCATCAAGTTCTTTTTTAGATGAGAGCACTACGTTATAATCCATAGCAACCTGTGCCGCAAATTCTCTTGCAGCATAGGATTCATCACCCATCTCAAACTGAAACTCTAATATGGAAAAATCTTGGTCAGGATTAAGTCTTTTAGACTCTCTAAGAATGTGACTAATGAACATAGTCTTACCTGCAGCAGGACGAGCACCAATTGTAACTAGGCTCCCCCATTCTATACCACCAATAGTAGCACTGTTAATAGCATCCCACGGTGTTCTTAAGGACTTAATACGTCCTTTACGTCTATCATTAATATACTTTAGACCTATTCGTAAACCTTCAGCATGCGTAATAGCACCATAAGGTCTGTCTATTTTTTGATCCATAAAAGGTTTGTATTATAAACTAGGAAATGATTTACTAAAAACCTCTTTAATAATGTCATTAGCCTTTGTATAAGACTCAATGCCTGCTGTTAAATAAGCTTTTCTTGTAGCGTCATCTACAATACCTTTTAGTACTTCAAAGTTTATAATACGTAGACTGGATCTTGAATCATCTACGGTAGGAAGAGACTCAAATATCTTTCTAAGCTCTTCATAATTGTTGGGTGTGTTAACCATGTTGGATTGTTTTATGTGTTACAAATTTAAGATAATTCTGATAATTGACAAAATATTTTTACTATTCTTTTTGAAACCAGACACTTTTTTGTTCTTTATAAGTAGCTAAAGCAGGTTTTAATATATCTGGGTTATCTAGTAGAAATTCACAATGATCAGCTAGCTCAGACTTAGTTGTTTTACTTATGTTATCTGTCTTTTGTATAAAATAGCTGCTGTTCATCATATACATGTATCCCTTTTTCTCTTTCTCAAAGACGTAGTAGTCAGTGGCAAGATGAACCAATGACCAGTTAAACTGTGGATAAGTTTTAAAGAATATAATAAACTTTTTCTTTAGCTCTTCTACAGATTGTCTACCCATGGCCCCAGACGGTAAAGCCTGAGCCGGGAATAATTCCCTGTAATATGCAATCTTTTCTAAAAACTTGTCACCTAGCACTTCTGTAGCTATTTTTTTCTTTGTTTTGACAAGAAAAGTCTCAAACTCGTCTAGAATTACTAATGCTTTTTGTGTAAGCTCCCCTTTTTCGTTAATATACCCCTTAGCTCTGCAAATGTTAGCCTCAGCATCTGGATTGATGATGTTTGTAGGCTTAATTCTACTTCTACAGCAGTCTAGGAAATAAATCTGATTAGGGCTAACACTATACTTAATAAGTGTGGTCCATAGTTGATGACTCATGATGATGGTTTATGTTTAAGGATGTAAATTATGTTATATATGATGGTTTTTTAAAAGATATTTTGTATATTATAATGTAGGGTTTATAGAAATCTTACACTTCCCACGTTTATAAATAAATTATATATACCATGGCTAAAAAGTTTTATGCCCAGAAAGATGCTTTAGGCTTCCCAATTCCTGGCACAATGATGTCTGTTACCACTCCACGTAGTATTCCTACAGATTCTATTCTTATTCCTGCAGAAAATGTTACAGCAGGTGGAGGAAAGTCAGTTGTTAAACAACCTTCAGGACTACGCTACTTTGTACGTAGAGACGATAAAGGTGGTATTATACCTAACACCTTGACTATCAGTCTAAAGAAACCATTTGGTTCTGTTTATGAGTTTAAACTTTTAAAATAGCAGCCAAAATGTTGAAAGACAACCCTTCCATGACAGCAGTAAAAGTATGGATTTTTCCTTCACTTGTATCTCTTGTTAGCTTACTTATTTGGAATGATGTAAACGAGATAAAATCTGATGTAAAAGCCCTTATGGCTCAATCTAACATAGATAAAACTAGGATAGATAACTTAGAACGTCAATTATTCAAATCAGCTAGTCTTCCTACTACTCCTATAAAGCATTCTGCTGACTATCAAGAACTTGTAGCTATTCTACCTAAGAATAAACTTAATACAATACTTTATGACAATTAAACAATGGGTTTTAGATCTTTTTAAAGATGAGCGTGGTGCCACTTCTATCAAACCTGTAGTGGGTTTTATGTGTGCACTGTTTTTATGTGTTACATTAACAGCTAATAGCTTTAGTCATGGTGATGTTAAACCTTCAGACGCTTTAGTTGATGCTGTAATGTACATATGTATAGCAGCTTTACTTGGTGACACTGGTGATAAGTTCTCACTTAAAAAGAAGACTGATGAATAAAATATACTTATTTATTATAGGTGTATTAGTAGTCTTTGTTCTTTTACAGAATAGAGGTTGTGTAGGTGGTGGTAACCGACCTATTTCAGATACTCTTGTAGTGAGTGATACTATTTGGTCAGTTAAAGATAGCTTAATATACTCCAAGCCTAAGCCGGCTAAAATTATTTATGATAGTGTCTTTATTGAAGGTAAACCTCAGTATCAAGCCGATACTAATTATGCTATTCTAAAAATGCAGTTTGATACTCTTGTTAAGAATCATACAGCACTAGTTATTTATAATGATAGTGTAAAGTTAGATACACTGGGATATGTCTCAGTTACAGATTCTCTAAGAGAGAATAAGATTATTGGTAGATCCTGGCAGTATAACTACAAAATACCATATGTTACCAAGACGGTAACAATTAATAATTATGCTAAACCAAAAACTCAGGTTTATATAGGTGGTAGTCTTAATACAACAGAAACTTTAGGATTACAGTCTGCAGATGCAGGTTTAATGTTAAAGACTAAATCAGATAAGATTTACGGTTTAAAAGTTGGTTCTGATCTTGATGGTAACTTAATATATGGATTCCAAGTTTATTGGAAGATTGGTAAAAAAAATAAATAATATGAAAAACGTTATTGAATTAGTTAAGAAGTTTTTATTTGGTAGTAAAGTTGAGAAAGCAGTAGTTGCAGCTCAAGTTGTTAAAGAAGTTAAAAAAACTGCTGCTAAGCCTGCAGCTAGTAAAAAGAAGAAGTAGATATGCCTATGCCATGTCCTGCTTGTAAGCAGCCAATTGGTTTAACATTACAGTTTATCATTAAACATCCTATTTCTGCATGTCCACATTGTGATATTATTATGGACTTTTCAGTGAATGATGAAATCAAGAATAGCTTTAAAGAAGCTTTTTCTGATATAAATAAGATAAAGAAACAGTATAAAGGAACAGTAAAATTTACATAATTATAAACTCTTAAATTAAAACGTTATGGCAGG
>ENA-OSIY01001355-OSIY01001355.1-marine-metagenome-genome-assembly--contig:-NODE-1355-length-13175-cov-7.258971_pt1 | contig 13175 bp, 11 predicted proteins | sample MGYA00237884_ERZ534233 | MGnify/ENA primary metagenome ERZ534233 (study PRJEB26412, sample SAMN06343840) | marine metagenome | isolation source: estuarine water | place: USA: Columbia River Estuary... | reverse complement strand
GTATCGAAATCACCACTACCAGAGATATTGCCCGACAAATCCTTAGACACAGAAGTTTCAGTTTTCAAGAGTTTAGCCAACGATATGCTGATCCAACACGAGATCTCAATTTTGTCACAAGAGAAGCTAGACTGCAAGACCCCAAGAACAGACAAAACAGCGTCCAAGTGGATGATACAATGTTACAAAACGAATGGTACAGAGCTCAACAACGAGTCATCTATGCTGCCAAACGTGAATACGAATGGGCTATTGCTAACGGCATAGCAAAAGAGCAAGCTCGTGCAGTGTTACCCGAAGGACTTACGGAAAGTCGTTTGTATATGAATGGTACATTACGTAGCTGGATTCACTTTATCGAACTTCGTAGTGCTAACGGTACTCAGAAAGAGCACCAAGAAGTGGCCGTTGCCTGTGCTAAAGTAATTGCCACTGTGTTTCCAATGGCAGCTGATCTTACTTAAAAGTCTCTGGAGGGTGAACTTCTATGTGATAGTAGAATTCACCCTCTAACCACGAGTCGTCCTCAATCTTGGCATAGTTAACGGGATCGTTTGTATACGTTTCTCCAAACCACTTGCCAGCACTTGCACCCCCACGTGAATATTCGTTATGTCCGTTATACAGTAATTCTTGTATTCTATCAACATCGGTTATACTGTTGGCGGCTTCCCTAAAAGCACTTCTCCAGAAGTTGATTTTTTCATCCTGCGTTAATTCTCGCTGTTCTCGTTCTCGTTCTCGTTCTCGTTCTTTTCAGGATCTTCTAAATCTTTAAATGTTTCGATTGGAGGAAACATTTCAACATGCTCATTAAACTGTATTTCCAACCATTCATAATCATTGATTTTAGAAAGTGCTTCAGGATCGTCTTTGTATGTTGTACCATACCACTGTCCCGCACTCGCACCACCTTTTGCATATTCTCCAAATTCTTTATTGCCGCCTTGATAAAGCCAAGTATTCAGTCTAAGTTGAGATTCTGACAATTCGTCTCCAGGAATTACACCGCTACTTAATTTTACACATTCTCTAAATGCGCTACGCCATGTGTTAAACGGACTTGTGTTAAATTTGGTAATATTTGAAACAGTGGGCATAACTTTAAATTTGGAAGAAATGCTGGTTGTCATGTCAGTGCTGTTGACATCAAGATGCAGTGTCATTTCACGTGGCAATAATTTTACTCCACCATTACCATATTCTAATCCGTTTACAGGATTTTGACTACGCCACACGTGGACAATATCATTTTCTTTTTCAGACAACATAGAATTAAATCTAAATTGAGGATCGATAACAGCATCAGCATCCACTACCCAAAACATGTTAGTAGTTGCTACTTCAGCGGCAGCAATGTGTGCTTGATGAATTCCTTTGACACCATCAACTCTATGAATATCATTATGCTGAACACCCGCATGTCTTATTAGTTTTTCGTAGTTTTCATCTGCATATTCTTCGTTATATGCAATAAACACAATGTCATAATACTTGGTGTGACTTGCTATTGTGTTCATTTTTATCATACCTGAAAAGAATCTATTTTCTATTTCTTTATCAGTCACTGCTTTGTCTTTAGGAAACAATCCTACAGATGGCAAATTGCGGTCAGCACTATTTGGCCAAATATGAACATATTTTTCTTCGTGTACCGGAGGACGATAATCAAAGTTAAAATTTATGTCCACTACTACATCGGGCCAGATTGCCCAGAATAACTTAGTTGTAGAGTTTTTCTGTGCGTCTCTAAACGACTTAGCAGTCTTTGCAAATGGCCAAGATTGTTTTAGTCTGTTAAAATCCAATTCAGAACTTTTATTATTTCGACTGATAAAAATAATATCGTACATTATCGTTTCCTTATAATTCGGGGTGTATTGTTAAACACAGTTTTAAAAAATTTACTACCGTTTGCATCAACATTACTAAGCTCTAATTTACATTCGTGAATTAAAGTTTCTCCTAAGCCCATGATTTCATAGGGCAACATTTCGTCCGTAATCTTGCTGTATTTTTCTTCCCACTGTTTTGTGAGCCAATCAAAATCACGGACATTACTGTAATCCCAATCAGTGCAATTAGTGAGATAAGCACCTTCTCTTGCACCATACATGCTCCATAACCCATTAGTAACATCAGCACCGATATTACACCACACCAGCAATCTGTGATAATTTTGCCACCATATTGTTTTAAGATCAGGAACTTTGGCTCCTTGATCCAGTGACATTTTTACACCCTCACGGAAGCCGGCACGCCATGCTTGGAAAGGAGTGGCATTGGTAAAGCTCTCGCTGTAGTTTTCATTAAACTGATAATACTTGTCATCAAAGCAAAATTCAACTAATCCTTTTGTATCGTTAGCATCGGAGTTTTCATGTGTTTTCATCTCATTAACAAACTTAGGTGTCCACATTTTAAGTCCACCGTTTCCGTACATGAGGTCATTAACATGTACTTTGCCACACCAACTGAATACATGGTTAGGCGTTAATCCCAGTTTGTTTATGTCTATTTCAACTTCTAAAAATTTTGGATCAACAATATTATCGCCATCTACTGTGACAAAATATTCAGTTTCGCATTTGGCAGCACATGCCTTGTGTGCGGCATCACTGCCCTTGACTCCATGCACACGTTTGGCCCAGGGTACTTTAGCAACTAGATCTGCATAATGCTTTTCAGCATTGGGCTCATCGTAACTTAGAAATATAATATCCTGATCTATAATTTTTATTGTTTTGCTCATTCTTCAGTTTTCTTCCAAATTGTTAATCCGTATGATGAAAATAAGGATTTAGTAGATATTGAAATTTTATCTATTTTTTCTTCTACACTACTTGTAAAGGGAACGCACACTTTATCCAATACTAAATCTTTTATGTTAATAGTAATTGTTCTAACTAAAAAGTCAAAGTCAGTTTCTAATGTAATGAAAAAAGTCAATGTCTCCATGGGATACTTATTATCGTAATACTGTTGTCTAACTTTATCTGATATTAAGAAAATCCACATGCTTTCGTTTGGACTCCAGTGTACTGTTAATTCTGTCTTTTTATTGGGCTTGGCAGTAATCCATTCAAACATATTGTTTTTAAAAAACAACTCCTGTTGCATTCTAGGAACAAGTTCCAACCCAGATTCGCTATCAGGATTTTTTGTTCTCGTCACTGCCCAGTCTTTAAATTGTTCTACCCCCGTTACAAACTTTTCATATAAAGGATAATCTATCACAATTCCTTGTTCATACTGACTGTTTTCTTCGTTTGAAATAGCCAATATGTCACCAGTCTTAATATCAAAATAGCATCTATAAGTTTGTACCGCAGGAGCCATTGCGGCTGCAATTTCTTCGGGGCTAAGGCAATCTTCAATATCTTCCATTTGCTAATTCCTTTAATCTATCAAGTATGCTGTCTGTTAAGAAATTCTTTTCTACATAATGAAATAATGCAGGCTGTTTAATGTTGCCAACAATCAAGTTTCCTTTAGATGTCAATACATAAGGAACAGTATCTTGCCAACTTACTGGCGATATTGGCCAGGCTTGTAACGGTGTTTTCATATGTATAAAATGCAAGGGAGAATTAGTATCAAACACGTCATCTTGCATACCAGACATTTCAATTGCAATAGCACTGGCCAAATCCATACTTAACCAAGGTTGATAATCTACGGGTGCAAATTCAGAATATGCCCATTCCCAGTTATTACATACAAATTCTAGTGCTTTATAAAAAACAAGACTTTCGTCGCATTTCTTAAAGTAATGTAATGCATAATATGGGTTAGATAAATTATTAGAAATAAATGCTTTACGATGCACAGTATCTACAATTGTTTCCAATTTGTAATTTTTAATAGTAGAGCAAAATCTAATATTAAAATGCTCACAATAATTCCACCAAGAAGAAACGTCATCCAATAACAACATATCTGTATCTAAGATAATGGTTTCATTGTAAGGGCTTGCATGATATAATTTCCAGCGATTCTCAACTTTCCATTTTGTATCAGCAGCATCGTCATTTCCCGGAATTGGAATAATTTGATCAAACGCCGATTTGTATTTTTTTGGAACTTTATCATTTGTTACCAACGATATCATTGATACAGTTGTCTGACTATATTTGATCGACAATGCCAATGCATATGCCTGTTTGACGTAGTCAACAGTATCTGTATTTTGTGCGAGTACTAAAAAGCCTTTAGACACCTGTACCTCCATCAATAAATCGACTTAAACTGGCTTTATTCATAACATGGACATCAATACCACTTGTTTTTGCCGCAGTATATTCTCCAAGATAGTCTTGTTTTTCCACAAGAAATTTTAAAGTAGTATCATCGAGTGTGACAAGAATATCACGGTCAGTAGAGTAGATCATTTTGCCAGGTAATTCATCCGCAAACGTACCATTGGTTTTGCCGTTCATAATGTGTATAGCAATGCTAAAAGCAAAATCATTTCTAAAAGTGGGAGATTCGATACTGTACAAAGTTCTAAAATAATTCCAATTTAATTTTATGTATTCAATTAAATCAAAAAATGTTTTCATAATTGGATTCTTTTCAAATATAAATGTAGTGGCCCAATAAAATGGAATTGAGTACGGATTAATTCTACGGTATCCTTTATTTGTACGCCAATTAGAAATATCTAAACTGTCTTTGTATATTTGTAAATTTGCAGCATGTGTTAATGCACCTGCGAGTACTGATGAATTAATTATATAATCACTGTCAATTACAAGTGTTCTGTCATACGGAGTTAAATCATATACCTGGCTTCTTGATAGATTTTTCCAATCGAGAATTTTAGATGATAATGACCCATCATTAAACCTGCGAGTATGAAATGCCGCACTATCAGGTATCTCAATTACTTGTTCAAATATATGATCGGGTTGGCTTTCTAATAACCAGCTTTTACTGTCTGTAATTACAGATACTGGAATTTTTAAAAATTTATCGATCCGTGTGGCAGCAAACGCTGCCATTTTGACATAATCAATTGCAGAATTATTCTGGGCAAATATTACTGCTCCGCAGTTCATAGCTCAATCAAACCCTGTATTCTACGTTGTTTTTTGATTTCTGTATATTTGTTTGAATACGAATTCAACGCAAGAAAATACTGTTCAGTAACAGCATCAAAAAATTCTTGAACATCTTGAATTTGCACAGGAGAGTTGTTTGAATCAACAAATACAACGTCAGTTGTATGTCCAAGATCCAATACAGTCTTGACATAAGTAATCAAATTGCTGTTAATTTTAAATACAGCACCGTTAATATAGTATATTAACTGTTGATCAAATTCTTCTAAAATAATTCTTCGTTGGTTTGACAATGTAGCCATGTAATTGGCTGTTTCAAACGCTTTTTCAATTCTTTCGTCCATAGATAACTCCACAAGTAGTATAATACACTACTTTAATTATCTAGTCAACGAATTTAGAGTTATAAACCTGAAACTACAGCAGTAGGAGGAGTTACCGATACATTCGAACCAGTGGCATAATATTGTTGAGAAATACTAGTCAATGTACCGTTTGCTGGCTCGAAAGCATATCCGCCCGATCCTGCGGATGTATAAGAAAAGGTTGGCGTAAAGATCACTTGTGTAGATCCTGCATTTCGTCTAGCATACAAATCATATTGATTTGGAGAATATTGGCTATCGGCTGCATCAACAAATTTTGTAAAAATCAACTGATTAGTAGTTGTTAAGTTATACCATCCAATATTCTGCGAAGTTCCTGTGCCGGTGCTTGTAGTAGTATTGGCACTCATTGATATAATACCCATGTTAGTCAACAATGTTGCCCAAGATCTATTAACGAGAAAACTAGAATCATTAGTATAATTTGCAAAACTGGCACTGAATTTAAAATTTCCGCCACTGTTAAAATAAAAGCGGGCAGCATCAGCTGATGCAAATGTAACAGTAACAGTATGACTAATCGTAGAAGCCCACGGACTAGTTCTAGTGGCTGGGACAAAGTTTGCCAAAGTTCCTTGGCTGGCTGGAGGAATAGTTAATCGATTGCTAGTAGTTGTATCTGCAAACGTATTATACGCAGCACGATCAACTTCTTTAATTGTTGTACTAGTGGTTGGTAATACTAATAAGCCGCCCTCGTCGTTGCCTGTTTGGTGTTGTCTTGCTTTAAGTAAATCAGTTCTTAAATTATTCCACTGAGCAACTGTAATTTTATTATTTCTAGCAACTTGAGAACTCGCTAATGCTTGTCCGTAGCCGTAGTCGGCTGATCCTGTTCCTAAGATATTGCTTATTTTTGATTGTATAGCATTGTAATCTGTTGCTATAATCGATGTGCCAAAGCCTGCCATGAGTTATCCTTTGTATGCAAGTATAGTTATCATTATAAAATAACACATTCTACGAGTTTAACCGATGCGTCATTATTGGTTTCTAATGCAATTGCAAACACATCAGCAGTATTGCCCATTGCGGCTTGGGCAGTGCCGGCGGCACCAGCTACTAAACGTTGTCCTTTAATAACAGACCCTGTTACTTTGACAGGAACACGCCCTTTAAGAGCAACATATGTTCCACCTTCTAGTTCGCTATTCATCATATATGCAGGGTTTGCAGAAACTGCACCCAACGCACGGAATCCCACTTGGCAAGTTGTAACTTCTTTTTCGCCGCCTACCATTAGAACTGTGCCTATTTCATATTCTGCATCGGCAAGATATTTTTCTGCTAAGTCAGCATAGTTTGCACTAGTTGCAACTCCTTGAAATACTACTGCATTTATATAACCGTTGTTATCTCTAGCAGCAATAGTGTTAATACTAGAGTCTGTACTAGCAGAACGATAGTTACCATTAACACTTAATAAGTCAGCTTTATCAGCAGTTCCTTTAAATTTATCAGCATGTACATTATTAAATTTAAAATCTAAAGATCCAATATTTGATAATAAAGTTATACTAGGCAATATATCTACATAAGTTGTATCAGTACGACCACTAAATTTAATATTTGATGTAGTTGGAGTTCCAGAAACAGTTGTTTTAAAAACAATTTCTTTGCCTTGTTGGTTTTGAATAGTAGGAGTAGTTTCTGAATCGTTAAAAATGCGAAGTAATGCTTGCGGATTGCCAACTGTAAATCCTGCATGTGAAAACTGTACAGGATTACTAAAAGTTGCATTAGTTGTTTGAATAAAAGAGCTGGCAGATAACCCACCTAATCTTTCACTATCAGTAGCAGTTCCCCAAAATCTGTGGCCAGTTTGTGTTTGTCCTAGATTATTTACTCCATCATCGTTGGTGTAACACAATGTTACGCCTTGATGTATGTTTGCAAAGCCATCTATTGGATTAACAGCATTTAATGTAAAATCTTCAGTGCTGATTGTAAATATTGTAACATCGTCATTGATAGCTTGGATAACTGCATGAGGATTTCCACTTGTGTCTAATAAACTTACCGAACGCATTTGCGTGACTGTTTGAGAACCGGCTACGCCTTGCGGGCCAATTAATGTAAAATTTGCACCATCCCACGCATATAACTGCTTGTTGGTCGTATCAAACCAGAAATCACCAACTGTTAGGCCTGTTGGTGCAGTTGAACTAATTTCAGCACCGCCGGTTGTGCGGAATTTAACACCATCATAAAACTTTAATTTACTTGCACTGCTATCAAACCAGATTTGGCCAGAGATTGCTCGTGGTGGAGGGTTGTTTGATGCAAAATTTTCCAGCAAAAATACAAAATTTTCATTTTGTACTCCGCCGTAACCGGCATAATTTTTACCAATTAGTTTTAGATCAAGAGTTGCATCGATAGTTCCGTCTGCAACCACTGCAACTTGTGCTCCATTTGTTCTAGTTATAGTATATGACATCTCACTCGTTCCTTATTCTACAGTATTTATTCTATTTGTTAAGGCAAATTAGTTTGCCACTGCCATACTCCAGCTAACAACTGGAACTGCCTTATTTCTGTGGTGCCGCCTACTTCAGTAACAACAATGTTTGCTTCTGTATTAAATTCGTGATCTGCTGAATTAAACACATATGACAAGTAATTTGTGGCTATTTGGTCGTTTCTGTAACCCAAAGGCACAGTTAAAGATAGGGCCAGCGGTGCAGATCTAACTTTGACATCTACATATGTTTTATTTGCAGCATCTGTGTCAAGAATTGGGTTTGCTACCAATGCTATACGATGATTACCTACATCTACAGTGCCAGTTCCTTTAGGATCCAATACAATGTCGCCGTCGGCTTGGCTTAAATTTGAATAACTAATAATATTATCAGCAATATTTAAGTTGGCAACTTGTAGGCTAATCAACGCTCCTACACTGGTCAATCCCGGAGCACTTGCAATATACGTTCCTAAACTGCTGCCTGTCAGTGCATCTTGTCCGTTAATTTTAAACGATTTTCCAACTGCTAAATCTATATTTTCTGAGCTTGTCCAGCTAGATGTTGCAGATAACCATGCTATTGTTTTGTCTACATCTGTACCTGCTGCCAGCGTAATTCCACCACCGTTGGCTGTAATGTTAGTTGGCAATGTTGCTTTTCCTAACACTATCATTTTATCTGCTATTTCTAAATTTGTAGTATTAATTGTGGTTGTTGCACCTTCAACAATCAAATCTCCACGAATCCTAGCATCTCCGTTAACGTCCAATGAAGCCGTTGGCAAGTTAGTGTATATGCCAGTTCGTTTGGTAGTAGCATTGATAAAAAATGCAGTATCAAGTCCTGTTCCACTAAGCAAATTAATACCATAGTTCTGATTGGTAGTATTTGATTTAACTTGGAAAATTGATGTAGTAGCATTGAATTCAGTACTAGAACCTTCGCCCAACACCAATGGAATTGCATTTTGAATAGTAATAGTACCCGTCGTTGCTGAACTATCTGTTGTTGAAAGGAAATTTGCAGCAGTTTTACGAGTAACGCCGTCAGCTGATAACAAATAGTCTGCTTGTGTAACAGGACTGTGAAGTTTGATTCCTGAATATGTACCTGCATTAAATCCAGTGTACACATCTCCTGCATAGCCTGCAATAGTGCTTGCAGGCGTAAATGTATCTTTACTCCAAATACCAATAGGAGTTCCAGCTACACTGAGTCGCAAAACCGTATGGCTAACACCAACTGAGTCAACAATATCTTCTGTATAAAATCCAGTAGTGCCTTGTGTTGCGGTCCATAGTGGACCAGCAAGTTTAGTCGATGTGCCATCATTAAAATAAAGTTGCTGGCGGGTACTGTCAATCCATATATCACCTGCTGAAATACTACTGGGCACAGTGGGAGAAACAATTGTGCCGCCGCTAACTTTAAAAACAGATCCGTCGTACACTTTTAATCTGTTTTCGCTGGTATCAAACCATAATTGTCCAGTAATTGGATGATTAGGTTGAGCAGTATTAGCAAAATTTTCTAATAACCAGACAAAATTATCATTTATATATGTGCCGTAGCCGCTGGAATTTTTTCCGATTAATGTAATATCTGTTACAGTTTGATCTATGGCACCATCCACCAACTGTGTTAGTGTTGTTCCATCTGTTTTAATTATAGTATAACTCATTATATGACACCCGTAAAGATTATATAATTTATAGTTGTGTACGGATTCATAACATTAACCGCAGTTCCCAATTGTCCCGCAATAACACTTCCGCTATTAGGTAAACCAGATCCAGTGCTTATATTTGGTAATCCTAATCCAGGAACTGCGCTTGTATCACTTACTCCACCAGGCAGACCCGCTGCATAGTATTGGGCAGTCGCACTACTTAAATTATGTTTGTGATCCGGAAGATTCGACGTAGTTAATGCAACAGCTTGGCTACCTGAACCTGTTCCAATCAAATCCGCAGTAACATCGGTAACTCTGTTGGCGGCTGCTTCTGGTTGGCCGCTAATTTGTATTCCAATATCGTCTTTGCTCGATACAACTCCACCGTTATTCATGTTGTCACGGCCCAGGGGAAATCTTCCTCTAAAATCTGGCAATGCAAATGTTGCATATCCTTGTAAAGATATAGCTGCTTTGTAAGTGTATCCAATGACGCTATACAATACAGGATAGTCAGCGGTTCTTACTTCACTTCCATCGCATAATAAATATCCAGTCGGTACCACATTACCAGCAAACGGAAATATTACTCCCACCGGCACAGTTGCCACATGTTTGAGAAACACATCCTTTGTCATTCGAGATAAGTTAGACTCTCCTACTCGATATATTAACATTTGATCAGTAGCCAAAGAATCTGTTGCAGGATTTTTGTTACTGATAAAGTTCTGACTAAGTGTTGTATTAAAAATTGCAGTACCAAATGTGCTCTGTCCAGTAAAACTCACAGGATCACTTGTAACATCGCCTGCTAAACTAAACACAGTTGGGCTGGCTAGGCGAGCAGCTGAGCCGCTGATGCTACCTTCTAACGTTCCTGTAAATGTTCCTGTAAAATTACCCACAAATGACTGTGCGTAAATGTTTCTAAATGATTTTGCTGAAGTACCAATATCGTATATATTAGTAGTGCTTGGTAACAAAGCCGGGCCCGGTAATGGCAAGCTAGTGGTGCTATCAATCCAATTTAAATATAATTGGCCGTTTATTGTAGCATCGTCTCCTAGGGTAGTTTTTTTACTCACTGCGAGTCCGCCAGCAGTAATAATGCTACCAGTAGTTGCGGATAACGAATCATCTTCTGCTGTGACGTTTATGCCGCCGCTGGTGGTAATGAGTCCGGAAACATCTAATGTTGAAGCAGGAGAGGTATTATTTGTACCAATACCTACTCTAGAATTTGCGGCAAGATGTAATACTGTAATAGGAGTGTTATTGTCATTTAATCTAAAACTAACACTATTTCCGCTAGCTTTGGAATATAACACAGTACTTGTACCGTCAGAACCTGAACCAATGTTAAAGTTTAAATTGCTACCAACAGTAATACCACCATCTGCACGTATGCTTATTGGATAATTAGTAACACTCGATATATCTGTTCTTAAAAAATTTGCGGCGGGTACTGTAGTGGTTCCTACTAATAAAGCATCTGCCTTTTCAGCTGTTCCCCAAATTCTAGATAACGAATTAGTATTTGTTGAATCAGTTGAACTGAGATTAAATCCTTGATTGATTGTCGAAAAACCCGTGACCGTCGACTTTGGTGTAAATGTTTCCTTGCTGATGATTGCTATTTGGTAATCATTTGCATACAAACTAATAACACTATGGGATACGTTATCAGTATCAACGATAGTATCGATCACCGGGCCTGTTAATTTACCTGAACTAAATTGTGGCCCCACTAATAACCAATTACTTCCTGAAAACACATATAACTGTGCTGTTGTAGTATCAACCCACAGGTCTCCAGGATTACTGTTTGCGGCAGCTGGCACTGTTCCTGCTTTTTTAATTGATCCGGCTGCTGTCCAAATAGTTCCGTCGAATACTTTTAATAAACTTACACCTGTACTGTTATCATACCACAGTTGGCCTTCAACAGGATTGCTCGGAGGGTTATTATTTGCAAAATTTTCTAGTAAGTGCAAAAAACTTTTTGCAATTTCAGGAGCGTATCCAGCATAATTCTTACCTACAAAATTTAAACTTGTTTGTGTATTAAGTGCTTGGTCTTCAACTGTGATGCTGGGTTTGGCAGGATTAGTTGCATCAGTAAAGGTAACTTGATAGGCCATTTGTTAAACTCCAACCAAGCCAGTTAAGCTCTGGATACGTACAGTATAATCAATTTGAATAAGTCTGTTTAGACTCTTTTGTACAGGGTGAAATATCACATGCGTTAATAATAAACTATTACCAGTACTACTAAAACTTTTCAATCCTAGTTCATCAAACACAAATGTGCCGTTAGTAGCAGTTGCATTATCAAAAGCCAGTTGGCCTGAAGTGTTGCCGTCTCCGTAGTCTAGCAAACATGTAACAAATAAATCACTATAATTAGTGCCAGTTACATGCCTCACTTCAATGTAATTCCTACTAGGATCTAAATTATTACTTGAATTTTGATTAACTACTTTGGAATATGTTTGATTATATAAACTTGCATTGGAGCCAGAACTATTTGGAGTCAAATATGTAATAATTCCAGTAGGATCAATTGCGGTGCCGCCATTTCCAAATGCCATTTCGTAAACGAACCCGTTGCCACTTTGGGCAAGGCTGTTAGCTAGGGCAATACTGATGTTTTCATAGTGAATAGCATTACGTTTATTAATAAAAATTTCCCCAGATTCCGGGTTATAAATTTTAATGTGCCCTTCTATGTGTATTCCAGTTGTTTCTTGACTCTGCATAATGATCTCTCTTTATCGTATATTTATTCGTTTATATAATGTGCTAGTTTATTGCACATCGGGGATAGCATTTTCAGCGTACCAAGTACCCGGAGTTGCTCTTAAAAACTCGGCAATCTTGCTGTTATCGTATTGAATGTTAGTCTTGCTATCCCAATCAATTCCATTACGTTTAATAATTGTAATACGGGTTCCAAAAGATAGCTTGTGTGTCAATCGAATCGCAGAAGATGTGCCATCAACTGAAAATTCCGCATCTAATTTAATATCTCCAAGAGGACTATTTGGTGCGTTGTTTTCGTTATGCATCTCGTACGGAGATTTTTTTAATCTGATATTTCCAACAAAGAACGTCCAGTTAGTGATATCATTTTTAAAATTACTTGTACTAGTGTGTTCAGTCATACATTTATATGTATAACTACCTAATGTTACTATTATACCAGGAAGATATGTTACATTAGGTAGCCAATTTACGCTAGTATCATAGCCGCCAACAAATACTTCAATTTCATCACACTGGCCGTATCCCACAGGTATTGTAGTGTCGTACAATTTCCAATAGGTTGTGTTTGTCGGAAGTATAGTTACAATGGAGTTGAATACATAAGATTTTACGTTTACGTAATATAAACTATTGTAGATTACAACATCGTTTGCATTATAACCGCCTGCAATATTATAATTTCCTGTTAGTGTAAATCCAAAATTAGTAAACCACTGTTCAATGCTGGATTTAGCAGGTACAAAATTCAACGGAATGACAATACTTTCTCCGTCAGATATTACTTGCTCAACCATTGACGAATCAACATATGGTATAGATT
>ENA-OSIY01001354-OSIY01001354.1-marine-metagenome-genome-assembly--contig:-NODE-1354-length-13177-cov-4.667557_pt1 | contig 13177 bp, 7 predicted proteins | sample MGYA00237884_ERZ534233 | MGnify/ENA primary metagenome ERZ534233 (study PRJEB26412, sample SAMN06343840) | marine metagenome | isolation source: estuarine water | place: USA: Columbia River Estuary... | reverse complement strand
GGTGCCGCTTTTGCAAGTAAAGACATGAGCGAAGACAGTATCAACGATTTACCATCGGTGCAAGTAGGTGATCCTTTCTGGGAAAAATTAATTTTAGAAGCTTCAATGGAGCTTATAGAAACAAAGTTTACGAATTGGACGTTTTATCTCGTAGATTGAATTTACTGGATGATACAAATCAATACGATTATTTTAAAGTACGTGATAAATACGATATACAGAAGAAAAATGCAAGAAGCACGCAATTACTCGTAGATAGGCATAGCGAAACGTTTATCAATGCTATCTATGGTAATGAAGATAATCCACAGAAAAAATGGATTGTTATACAGAATTATACAGAAGGTGACAAAAGTTCAACCAATGCGATGCAGGCAGAGACCTATTATCCAGACATCATCTCTAATCGTCAGGCATACTCAAAGCACATAGAGAGTATAACTGTTGATGCAGTTGGACCTGGTCGTCTTGATATCACAGCAGGAGACATCGTTGATTTGATTGTTCAGGAGTTTGAATTTGCTAACGAGGGTAGTGGTGGAGAAAATAAAGACAACAAGCATCTTAGTGGAAAATACATTGTAAAATCAGTGACGCATGGAATGGAAAGAGATATGATGAAGAATAGTTATGTGCTAATCAAGAGGGATTGGAATCAAACTGATGAACCACCACCACAAGTAACGCGCGCCAGTGCAGTGAGCAATGTACAATGATGGATACTGGTCTTGGTTTCATTCAACCAATGTTCTTTATTGGGGTAGTCGAAGATCGTGGCGACCCAAGAGCAGAAGGACGTGTAAAAGTTCGTGCATTTGGTGTTCATGGTTCTAATCGTGACATACCAACACAGGACCTGCCATGGGCAACACTCATCATCGGTAACCATGATGTAAACTTTACTCCACCACCACTGAACGCATGGGTATTTGGTTTCTTTATCGATGGTAGAGAAGCTCAGCAGCCAATGATAATCGGACTGATACCTTCCCAATCATTTGAATTGGTCAATCCAGAAGTCAATGGTTGGGGAACTGTTCCGGCTGAAGACTATGACCTACAATCACAGGGAACAAGACCAAGAGACCTAGGACTTTCTCCACTATCCAATCTTGCAACTGGCGAATTCTTGAATGAGACTTACAATGAAGCATTAGAAATAAATCGAATTAGAAGTATTCCTATTGCTGGTGGTTGTGCGAGAAATCATGTTCCAATAGGAAATGGGAATCTTTGGGGAAATGACCTTGCCGAGAACGCTGGTGGCGCTGCCGGTCCAACAGATGCAATCCCTGCGAATTTGCCACCGCTGTCTGGGAATAGAAACTTGGATGAGGCAAAAGCAAAAGCAGAGGCCTACCTTGGAAGACCAATTTCAGAAGCAGAATGGGGTTCTCTGGTTAGAGCTACATTTGCCGAAGCTACTTCAAATCCAGCTGAACGGGCTGGAGTGATGTCTGTAATGCTAAACAGAGTAAAATCTTCAAAATTTCCAAACACGATAGAAGGGGTTCTCAATCAACCAAATCAGTTCCAAGCTGTCACAGGAACATCAGTTGATCGTGGCCCAAGTGAAGGATACACTGCAAATAGAAGTGATGCACAACTTGGAGCTATGGCTGATGCACTAAACACGTATTTGCCAGTGTATTCGAATCGAGGATGGGTATTCTTCACATCAAATATAGATGCAGCTTATAAGGCTGGTACAAACAAAGGATTCAAGAACACTGTTACCAACTTACCAGATTCGGAAGTCATAGGAGGGACTGTTTTTGGTGGCGGTAGTGGCGGCAGTAGTGGTTCTGCCGCGACCGATGTCGGTGGACCCGTAAATCCAGACACTGGGCCCAGCCCGGCTCCATCTGCATCCGCCGAAAAGCTTGACCGAGCAGATCAAATTAGAACACGAATAGCTGGAATCGACAAGCAACTCGACACAAATACATCAGCTGATACATTCGAAGTTCTTATGGCAGAAAGAAAAGCGTTAGAAGAAGAATTGGCTTCTTTGGAAGCTTCATCTCCAACAGAAGGAACCGCTGGAGCTCCATACAGCAGTTATGCAACGCCACAAGTTGATACATCATGCGTATCGACATGGGATGAGCCAGCATCTGGATACAGTGCTAAGTATCCATACAACCGTGTTCTTCAAACAGCAACTGGTCATTCGATAGAGCTTGATGACACGCCCGGCGGGGAGCGTATCATGATCTGGCATAGAGATGGATCATACATACAAATCACCGGTTCGTCAACCTCTTATAAAAACATGGGAGACAAATACGAAGTCAATGAGAGAAATAACCATGTATACATAGGCGGAAACAACATCGTTACCATCGAAGGCGATAGTCATGTTCTCGTAAAGGGTAACAAGGTTGAAGAGATCATGGGAGACTACAAACAAATCGTTCATGGAAACATCATGGTTGGTGGCGCAGGTCGTGTTGAGATCAATGGTGCTGATAGAACGGACATTAGAAGTGCTTCTCTTGGACTCGATTCTAATGTAGAGAACTTGAACATTCGCACTGGAAAAAACATTGTCTTTGAATCTGGCGAGACAATCAGCTTGAAGTCAAGGAACATCCGCATAGGTGCTTCTGAAAACATGAGTGTCAGTGGAGAAACTGGTCTATTCCTACAGGCTGTATCTGGTGATGTTCACTTGAAGTCAAAGGGTAACATGTTCGTGAATCCAGAACAGAATCTGTATTTGAAAACAGAAGGTGGTTCAGTAGCAATTCAGTCACAGGGTCCGCTGAAAATGAACTCAGCTGGATCATTTGTATCCATCAACTCTAGCAGTTACATGAGCATTGGTTCGGAGTCTACCCTCATGATGGCATCGAAGGGCGGAAGTGTAAACCTCAATGCTGCTGAGAACATGGGTCTAAGTTCTAACATGATGTATATGCAGGGAAAGACAGATGTCAATATCATGGCTTCCGGTGGCCAGACAAACATTGGTGCTTCTGCTGACATAACGATTGCATCTTCTGGTGGAAACATGTTTGCACAAGCTACCGGAAACATTAACATCAAGGGCGATGCAATTGTAAATATAGAAGCTGCTGGAGACATGAACGTTAAGTCATTAAATATGAAACTCGCCGGTTCAACTAGTACAGAACTTAAATCCGATTCTGTCAAAATTGAGGGTAGTGGTATTATGTCAATCAAAGGTGAAGCAACTTATGTAGAGGGAGCACTTGTCAACATTCTTGGTAACTTCGTATTCATCGATGACGTCATACAACTTGCTTCTGGTCTTGCAGTTCCAGCCTTTACAGCTGTTGCTCCTGAAGTCGCAGATCCCGGTAATGAGGTTAAGACAAAACAGGAAGTTCAACCAGCTAGTTTTGATAATGCAGCAGCTGCAGCTGGTGCAGATGTACCATCGTCAAGTGCAGATTCATCTTCGCAAGCAAAAGCTGCGGAACCACCAGCGGCCGCTCAATCTGCTTCCGCTGGACCATCTACACCACCAGACAGGCATCCACCGTCTTTGACAAAGGCATCCACAATCGATGCCGCTGCTAGTAGTACACCGCGAGAAGCACAAGGACCTATAACAAGGAATCAGGCTAGAGCAGAACAACAGGGTCTTAGTGGGCTATCGGCGGCCGAAGCGGATGCGGTTTATAGTAGGGGTGGGCTATCGGCGGCCGAAGCGGCTGCGGTTTTTAGGAGATGAAATAAATGGCAGATTACGATAACTGTAACTATGAAGAGTCGTTGGTGATTAAGCTTGAAGCTGCTTCACGCGATTTTTTTGAATTTACACCAGAAGACGAAGGGGAATCTCTTCGCATCCTTGGTGAGAATACCGAAGCTTTAAACGCAGAACTCACGAACTATAGAAAATTGAAAGCTGACCTAGTTAATTCAGCACCAATAGGTGAGCTCACAAAGAGACAAATTCGAGATACATATGTGCCAGCAGAACTTCGTGGGGAATTTGACATTTCTTCAATCGTAACAACGAAAGACTTGATAAATTTCGTCAACTTAAATCAGGCGTTCTTTCGCACAACATTCCAAACAGAAGAAAATGTGATAGAGACGGTAACAAGTCTTAATCCTCTGTCTTTCCAGCCGTTTGCAGTTGAGTATCCAAGTATAGCAATACGTCTTCGTTCTGGACAGATTTCTTCTGCCGAAGTTGATGGATTGATAAAGGAGAATGGTCTAGATCCGAAACTATTTGTTGCTCAAACTAAGACTAAAAGAAAGAATATCTTTGATATACTTAATAGTTTTCTAGCAAAGCTGGGGATTGGTGCTGGTATTATGGGTTCATTCTGTGCCTTGGTGGATGACGTGTTTGCGTTAGCGAAGGGCGTGAGAGACTTGACTGGTAATTCTTCTCAGTTTCTTGGAAACTTCACGAATGTTCTTGGACTCGTCAATCCCAAAGCTGGTGAAATTTTGGGAAATGTCCAACAACTAATTTCGCTAGCTACAAGTGCTCAACAAGCATCATCTAGCATTGGGTCAAGTCTCCAAGGTGCTTTTGGAGCACTTGCTGGTCCTCTTGGCATTGCAATGCAATTTGCTGATGTTCTCAAAGCTGGTCAGGGAGACACATCGCAACCCACTGGCATAGTGGTTGATTGGAATTTACCTATTGTCAGTGCTGCAATTCTCGCACAAGGCGCGAAGTTCGCGGTTATTATTCCAGCGACAGGAAAGCCTCTTGGAGACATTAACCAAGATGGCATTATGGATTTTAATGACTCTACTGCTCTTGACGCTTACATTGCCAATACTGCAACACCAGAAGTGAGATCATACGTTGATAGTGTTCTTATTCCACACCTAAATAAAAATGCTGCTGCATTCTCAGAATACACTAACATTCCATCCGCATCTCAGCCAGGAAGCAGTATGTCAAGTGTTCTTGGAAATCTATCAACCGTTGCTGGTGCCATCGGTGCTGGCCCCGGCGCAGGTGATTTTGGAATTTCAAAAATAATAGAGACAATTACAACTGCTACTAGTATCGCATCTGCCATGCAGTCACTTATTAGTGGTTCAAAACCAGTCAACATCCAGAGTTTATTTGGTCAATTAGATAGCATCATCCAATTAGGTCAACAGGCTACAGAGGGCATGTTCAAAGACTTTAATAAAACAGCAGCAGATTATAAGAAGACAGCAGAAGATACGCTAAAGGAAGCAGAAAATCTAGCAGTTACTGATAAGGCAAAAGCAGCAGAGATTAGTACTAAAAATCAAGAGTCTCTTAAAAATAACGTCACCCCCGCATTAGAAACTTCAGCTGAAAATTCAAAAAATCTTGGGTCTAGACTTATTGGATCGGTGAACAAGATTCGTGACGGCATTCGTCAGTTAGCTGCTGTTGGTGTTTTGGAAAATCTGGATCAACAACTGTCTAGTGTTATAGATCAATCCGCAGCACAGTTGAAGTCACGTATCGCACTATTTTCCCCAACATCCATTGGTAATGGTTTCAATATCAACATGCTTTCCAGCTTTGGAAAAATGGCTGGCATGATTAGTCGGGCATCAAGCGCGGCCAGCGCTGATACAACGGCCGCTATGAAAGCTTCTGCTACGGGGATGATTGCTCAGTCTTCTGAAAAGTTTCGACAAAAGAACAAGGAAGAAGTGGAGTTTGTAGCACTTCGATTATGCAAACTTGCTGGTGAGATAGAACGAATGTATAAAGATGTGACCGCTCCCATAGAAGGTATGACGAATAGTTTTACATCAATTGACAAATCTCTTTCTGCTGTTGGATATCCAGTAACACTAAGGGCAATTCAATCGGGTGCTCTTAGACTTGACACACAAGCAAGAATAGCTGCGATGCAATTAGCAGGAACAATAGGAGCAAACCAAAGCTATCCTTTTGTAACAGCAGATGGAGTTATCACAAATGTTCCACCACAGGGAACTTATCCAATTGATGCAGTTCCGCCTTTGCCAGGAGACTATGAATTCCCTACATACGAAGATGCGCTAGCTGGGAAAGGTGGGGTGTTATATGCACCGGGACCCAGCTCTGCGTTATCTGGTCCAGCCGGATTCATTGCAAAACCGTATGGTGGACTCGACTCTGATTCATTGAGAAGACTTTATATGTTAGCACAAAGATTTGGTCAGACCATACGAATAAATAGTGCATACAGAAATCCAGAAGCAAATAAAAAAGCTGGTGGAGTAGACAATTCATACCACAAGACAGGGAAGGCATTTGATTGTAGTATTGCTGGAAGAAATAATCAGATAGCTTTCATGAATCTAGCATATCTAGTGGGATTTAGAGGATTTGGATGCTATCCAACATTCACCCATATAGATACAAGAGGCGGTTCAGCCGCCTGGATCGACAAGAATAATCCAAACTTTCCTGGTTCATTCAGATATTACGATCTGGCAGGTCCACCAGGCGCAAAAATAGGATAACACATGGCAAGAATTTCACTTAACGATCCGCGCAATCCAATACCAACTATATCTCCAATTGGAAAGAAGCGTGATCTTTATTCCGACTTCCATAAAGACTTGACCATTAATCCAATTTCACTGGATTTGTCAACGAAGAAGAACGAAGAGTCAATAAAAGAGTCGTTAAAGAACCTTATCCTAACCGATAGAGGTGAAAGGCTTATGCAGCCAAACATAGGGTCTGACGTGAGGGCATCTCTATTCGAGAATGCATCTCCGGTAACATTAAAGATTCTTGAAGAACGTGTTCGTGACGTTATAAATAACTACGAACCACGTGTATCAATTATTAGTGTTGACGTTACCTCTCTTTACGATGATAATCGCGTTCAGGTCACGATTTATTTTTACGTAAAGAACAGAGAAGATCCGATTTCGGTCGATGTATTCATAGAAAGAGTTAGATAAGAATGTCAACAACTCCCGTTTTACCTATCACAGAACTGGATTTTTTTCAAGCAAAAAATCAGCTTAAAGACTTTTTACGGACTGACCCTAATGGTCGTTTCCGCGACATAGACTTTGAAGGTTCGAACATGTCTGTATTGCTTGACGTTCTGTCATACAATACCTACCAAAATAACTTCTATACGAACATGGCCATCTCGGAAATGTTTCTCGATACAGCACAGTTGGAAAATTCCATAGTATCTCATGTCAAGGAGCTCAATTATCTTCCAAGGTCAGCTACATCAGCTAGAGCTATCGTAAACATCACGATTACAGACTCAACTCAAACAGATGCGACACTTCTGATACCAGAGAATACAAGATTTGTGACGAATCAGGGAAGCACAAGATTCAATTTCTTCACAAGAGAACAGTATGTCGCAAGGAAAAGTGGATTAAATTACATAGCCAATGGTGTTGAAATCTACGAAGGCGAACTTATAGAAGAAGCATTCATAGTCTCAGAACAGAGAAAGTCAATACGTCTTGTGAATGAGAACATAGATACAGCAAGTATCAGAGTTTTTGAAAATTATGAGCAGCCACTTGATAGAATTGAGTATGTTTATCGTAAAGACATCTTTGGTGTGTCTAGCACAGATCCAGTGTTCTATGTTCAACCAGCGTTTGATGAAACTTATGAAATAACATTTGGCGGAAATAGATTCGGTAAAGAACCACCGTTGAACACGCAGATACGTGTCTTGTATCGAATCACAAACGTTGATGAGTCCAATGGATCATGCAAATTTACTACGAATGACATACGAGGTGCAAGTGTTATAACCGTTTCAAATGCAGCTGGTGGCGCTCCAAAAGAGTCTCTACAAGACATCAAATTCTTCGCCCCAAAATCAATTCAGGTACAAGAAAGAGCTGTTACGGAGAGAGACTACGAAATTCTCTTGAAACAGCGCTTCAATGAAATTAAAGACATTTCAGTGTTTGGTGGAGATGAACTTGATCCACCTAGATTCGGAAAGGTTGCCATTGCGGTCAATGTTGCTGGCGGGTTGTCTGACATCGCTGCAAAAAAATACGAAACATTCTTACGTGACAAAACACCAGTTGGAATTCAGCCAATTCTGCTTCCACCAGAATATCTTTATGTTGATTTGTCAGTAGATGTATCATTTTCACCAAAACAAACTAGCGTCTCAACAGATGCAATTGAAAATGACATACTAGTTGCGCTTCAAGATTATAATCTTACGAAGTTGAATAAGTTTGGTTCTACATTTGAGTTATCTAGAGTATCATCAATGATAGACACACTAAATCCCGGTATCATAAACAATACAATTTCCGCAATTCCATACATTCTCTATTCGCCGGACTTTAATCAGAAGAGAAGCCCTACGTTTATTTTTGGAACTTCACTTGAAAGTCCATGTAGGTTTGCAAGAGCCAATCGCACAGAGAGTTATAACTCATTCGTGAGAAGCAGCACGTTCATTTTCGAATCAACTGAAGCCATTTTCGAGGATAATGGACTTGGATCTATAAACATTGTAAATGCAAGAAACAGAGACGCCGGCGTCGTAGAAATAATCAAGAGAAATGTCGGAACAGTAGATTACGATACGGGAATCGTAAAGCTATCCGACTTCCGGGTTGAGTTCTATGATGGAAATGGTATAAAAATCTTCGCTAGTACACAGGATAAAAACGTCACTGCACCAAAGCAGAGAGTTCTTATATTAGATAGTAACGATGTTAAAATTATCATCAAGGAAGTATCCGAAAGATGACCACTTCAGACAACTTTCGGTTAGTAGACCTTGCACTAGCAGAAGAGAAGAAAATTTCTTTCTTCATCGAAAAGCAGTTTCCAGCTATCTACAGAGAAGAGGGCAGAGAGCTAATAGAGCTTGTTAAGGCATACTATCGCTTTCTTGAGGAGAATGAAGTTCAATCAGTCTACAACATTCGCAGAATTTATGACTATCGCGACGTAGATTCTACACTAGACCGTATGTTAATCTTCTTCAAGAATAAGTTCATGAGTGGACTGTTCTTGGATAGAGACATTAGATTCGTTGTCAAGCACATTTTGGACCTTTACAGAAGAAAGGGCTCTAAAGAAGGAATCGAGTTATTCTTTCGTCTATTCTTCGACAGTGAAGCACTTGTATATTTTCCATCAGAGGATATGCTAAAACCATCAACTTCTCTTTGGAAGACTGGATCTTTTATTCAACTCTATGGTATAACGAATACAACAGTATTTAATGACATAGTAAATAGGAAGGTATTTGGAGATAAATCTGGATCTGAAGCATTCGTTGATGCGATGTATTTCATTAACATAGATAATCACACAATACCAATTCTATTCCTAAGCAGTGTAAAAGGAAGATTCCAAAGATTTGATGTAATTTTTAGTGATGATCCGGTAAAGGTTTATGGAAAAGTTTATGGATCTGTAAGAGAAGTCTCAACTGATGATAGAGGAAATTTCACACCAGATAATGCTATAGGCGACATAGTTGAAATACGTTCATCAACAGGATTTGGTGCTAAGGGTAGAGTTACAGATGTATCCCAAGCTCTTTCTGGACAAATTGAGTTTGAGATTGTTGATGGTGGATTCGGTTATACAGATGCAAACACATCAATTGAAATCTCTACACAAACTGTATTTTTTGCTGATCCAGATCCAACGATTCAACAACAGACTAGTCAATTTTTTGTTGGTGAAAGAGTCAGACAAATTAAAGACACAAATACAGTAATTGATGGATTTGTTATAGGTCAACGAAAAACTGCTGTTGGAATACGACTTGATTACACAACTACAGAAGCTATTGCAAATCCAGTAACTTACATATTAGCATCAAGATTTCCAATCTTCACTGTTGATAGAATTGAGAATGTCACCGAGATTCCTGTGTTTGTTACTGAGCCAAATGACACAGCATCAGCAGCCGTTGGTACGGGAAGTGTAGTTGACACCGAAGAAATAACTATCATAACTGATTTGATTTCTAATTACGTTAACGTAAGACTCGACTCGTTGAACTATTCCGCGATACCACCAGCTGGACTACCGATGAGTGGTACAAGAATCAATGGAGTCATTCCAACTGCAAATACACCACTGAATGTAGCATTTGTGCCGGAAAAGTTTTTCATTGGTACGATTGCAAAACTAATAAACATAAATCCAGGTAGCAACTATTTCTCTGATGCATTTGTCCTTGCTCGTGAGAACATCATTAGTAGGTTCTCAATAAGAAATCAGGTATTAAGAATTATTCAGGCCGAGGGTATTGTTTTATTCATCGGCGATATCATTAATCAACCAAAACTGATAAAGACATTCGAAGGAAACATAGTTGAGACATTAGTCAGGGGTAGAGTCGTCAATACTGTTGGTAATGAAATCTACGTGACCCAGTTGACATTCGAATCATTCATCACTTCAAAGCCCATTTTCAAGGCAGGCTCAGATATACCAATTACGGTTGTATCAAGATCACGCGACCCGGCATCACGACCACTTGGTCTCAACGCAGACATTAATGCCAATGTTGAAACGGTTACTGGAAGAATTAAAGAAATAGAAATAATAGATAGTGGATTTGGATACATTAACCAAGCCAATGCTCAAGTATTCAACAATACTCGTAATGAACGAATCGGGACAGTTTCGGATATGCCAGATTGCATAGTAAGCACGAATGCAAGTGATCAGGGAATTGCAGAGGGCCGTTGGGCATCATTCTTCTCGCACATAAATCAAGAAAAGGTTATACAAGACAGTTTCTTTTATCAAGATTATTCCTATGAAATAACAACAGATGTTTCAGCAGAAGAATATGTAGAAGAGTACATTGACTTAGTTCACCCATCTGGTTTAAAGTTATTCACCAAATTTGGAAAAACCGATGACGTCTTATTCGAGCCGCGTGTAAGAACCATAGAAGTTTCTTCTTATGTTATAGATGACGCATCTAGAGAATTCCTATCGGAAAGAAATTCTTCCGTTACTATCGAAAACGGATTTAGCTATATAAATTCACAATTCATACCGGTTAGTCTGCTTGAAACTGCCCCAGATGTTATAGTTGATGGAGATGGCGGAGTTATTATACGTCCTACCACAGACACAACTAGAATTACAACGGATTCAACACAAATTACAACAGACTCGGCTTAACAAGAGGATAAGATAAGTGGTGCAAAAAATAATAAAAACTGGTTTAGCTCCAAATGATGGCAATGGAGATACGCTGTTAACCGCATTTAGGGCTGTAAACGATAACTTCACAGACCTTTATGGTGACATTTCTACTTTGCCCACTGTTGGTCTTACATCAAGAGAAATAATAAATGCGACTAGTGCTGTAATTGGCGCTGGAGCTACTGCTGACATCAACGTGACCGCCCATAAGGGATACGTGTTATATCAAATACAAACAAATGCAGCATGTTGGGTGCGAATTTATGCCAATTCAGCATTAAGACAAGCAGATTCTGCTAGAACAATAGATCAAGATCCACTTGCATCAGATGGTGTAATTACTGAAATAGTAACAGATGGACCAAGTACGATTCTATTCACACCGGGCATCTATGGTTTCAATGCAGAAAGTCCAGTCTCTACAAACATGGCCATAAAAATTACAAATCTGACAACAGAAAATAGAAACATTACGCTAAACATCACCATGCTAAAATCGGAAATATAATGGCTGGAATTTTAAAAGAATACGTTATAACTCTAAAAAATAAAGAGGACTTAGATCAATTTTACATTGACATGGAGTCTAATAATTATAAAGTGAAGTGCATACCAAAACGCGGAGTGGTATGTTCAAATAGACGCAACATGAGCAGAAGCACGCACTATTTGCTAACAGAAACCGAAGCAGCAACTTTAAGAAATGACGAAAGAGTTTTGAGCGTAGAACTTACTATTGAAGAGCAGGGAATTGAGTTTACACCGCAATTCATTCAAGACGGGACTAGCACTTGGGCGAAAAATTCTCAGCAAAATAATACCCATAAAAATTGGGCGTTATTGCGAATGGTGAGGGGCGATAAAATTCAAAATTGGGGAAGTAATGGAGCCCCACTTCAGTCTGGAAAAATAGTTGTTGCAAAAGAAGGTCGTGGAGTTGACCTCATCTTAGTTGATGGGCATACCAATCCAGATCATCCCGAATTCAAAACAAATTCAGATGGAACTGGTCAAAGTAGAATTGTAAACTTTAACTGGTTACAATACAATTCAATAATGCAAAGTCCAATCGCTTCTGGTAACTATGTCTATCCTCCATACACGGGTACAGAGAACAATCACGGAGCTCACGTTTTTGGAACATTAGCAGGAAATACAAATGGATGGGCTAGAAGCGCTAGATTGCTTCACATGTCACCATACAGCACAAATCCAAACGTAGGATTTTCTAGTGTGTTATGGGATTACATACGAACTTTTCATAGTGTCAAGCAAATAAATCCAGAAACGGGTATAAAAAATCCGACAGTTACAAATCATAGCTATGGAACATTTCTACTCAAAGCTGGTGCGCCATATCCGCTACAAGAATTAGCAGATGCAATCACTGAAATCAGTTTCAGGGGTCAAACACTTTTACCACCATTTACAACTCAAACGTTAATTAATTGTGGCATCGTTCCAATCTCAGGAAATGCTGCCAATGGAGTTTCTATACCGATTAGGGTTCCGTCTATTGATGCTGACGTCGAAGATGCTATTATAGATGGAGTAATAGTTGTAGGCGCTGCTGGCAATAGTAGTTTTAAAATAGACGTTGTTGGTGGAATAGACTACGACAACAGTTTTGTTTTGAATGGAACTAGAAGATTTTATCACAGAGGCTCTTCTCCAACTTCTGCTACGGGAGCTATTTGTGTGGGAGCTATAAGTTCATTAGTAGACGAAAGAAAAGCTTCTTATAGTAATTGTGGACCCAGAGTTGATGTTTATGCACCGGGGGATTTAATTATAAGCTCTGCAAATGAACAGGTAATTAATTCTGTACAGGATAATAGAGACGCGTCTTTTTATCAACAAAAATTATCTGGAACAAGTATGGCCAGTCCACAAGTTTGCGGGATTATTGCTACCGTATTAGAAACTTACCCAAGCTTAAATCAAGCTGGCGTGTTGGAGTATCTTACAACAAGAGGTTCAAAAGAGAATCAAATATTAGATTCCACTGATTCATTTAACAATCTAATAAGTCTGCAAGGTTCTTCCAATAAATATGCA
>ENA-OSIY01001353-OSIY01001353.1-marine-metagenome-genome-assembly--contig:-NODE-1353-length-13180-cov-24.870564_pt1 | contig 13180 bp, 12 predicted proteins | sample MGYA00237884_ERZ534233 | MGnify/ENA primary metagenome ERZ534233 (study PRJEB26412, sample SAMN06343840) | marine metagenome | isolation source: estuarine water | place: USA: Columbia River Estuary... | reverse complement strand
TAAACTAATAGCTTCCATTAATTCAATATCTGTAAATGCTTCTGCACCAAATTGTTCTAATACTGAACGTAAATGTTGTAATTGTTCTTTGTTATCAAAGTTTGGAATTGGATATGTAACACAAAATTCTATTAAAACCTCATCAATAATTTCACTAAGATTTTCTAAGTTAAAGTTCATCATAATTTTTACCGGTGGTTGTTTTTATTTGATATCTACCATGTCCACCTTTTAATATAGGTATTATATCACTATATAAATATTGTTTTTCTGTCGGATAAACATCAAATACAAACGCATCGTAAGTATATAATATCAATTTTGTTTGTTTTCCCTCTAATTTCTCTTTTATTTTCAATATTTTCGTTATATTTCTTTCGGTTTCGTATGCCTGAATATAATAATTAAGAACTTTTGCAGGAGTTATAGGTTCTAATCTTTCAATACCAAACTGAATATGGTATGAATGTGTAAATATTGCTTTATTTTTTACCATTGTTTCTGATAATAAATCAGTAAGGTGTTGTATCTCTTTAAAATATTGAATATCTAATAACTCACTTCTAATCCCACCATATAAATTTTGGAATATTAAAAGTTTTACTTCGTTTCTATCATCAATACCGATTTGATTACCAATCCATGTATAAAAATCTAACCCACTACCATAGAAATCTTTAATCCATTGCATTTCTTTTACATCTGCTTTTGAATTAAGTTTCATTTGATAAATAATATCCATCAATAATCTCGGATGATACGCTTCATAATCACAACTAATCAATTCACCACCTTCAAATCTACTTATAAATGCTTTTCTTTCACCGGTATCCTTTTTAAGTGCAGCATAGTTTACACCCCCATATCGGTTTGATGGTCGGAGTGTAGATGTCATTAGGTTGTATTGAGTGTAAACCATATTATCCTTCGTTAAATGAACTGGATTGTAGGTTAGAACGTAATCCCCATCTACCTTTAATCCACTACTTTCAATATAACTAAATGCCTTTGTTGCATCATCTATATATTTAATTGAATTTTTATTTATATTAAGTGAAAACTTAGAAACATATTGTTGTATAAGTTCTATTTGTTTAACCATTGGAATACTATCATTCAAATATGGTTCACCTTTAAACTTTGATTTGTAAAATTGGTTTAACTGATTATCTCCTAACTCAATATCATGATAACCATACTCAATAAATTTAGCTAAATCTACATCAAATCCTTTTGTAAAATTTAATATTTGTGAAATTGTTTTGTAATTAAAAATTAACTGAGGGTGTGTTGTATCTAATAATTGTGATAGTGCTTCTACTTTAATTCCTAACCCATCACCATTGTTCACATTTATAAGCCACTCATTGGTTTTTGATTTGACATAAATAAATGATATACGATTGTTCATCACATGCTTTTCTTCATCTGATAATCTAACATATATAAAATTAGTATTCTTTCTATATTCTAATAGGAAACTTTGGAACTCAAATTTATCTTCTACAAATATCATATATCTAAAGATAATACATTTTGGGTATAATACAAAATAAAAAGGAGAGTAATTAAACTCTCCTTTGTAATTCTATTCACCCCAATGTTTGATGCGTAATTCTTTCATATCAATTGGCTCTCGTTTCATATGCCCACCTTTTGAAAAATTAGCGCCTCTCTTTAAATAACCACCCAATAGATTTCTTCTCATTCTATTAGATGTATTTGTTTCAGAACCATGAACATTATGTGAGTGTAATAACACCACTTGTCCTTTTTTTAATATTCCTTCTAACTTTCTGAAATCATGTCCTTCAGGCATAACACAAGGTTTACCTCTTTCATTACTCCAAAACGCTGGATTTGTTTTTGTTCTTTCATCATCAACTTCGATTGGTAAAATTGGTAATCTATGTGTTCCTTCATAAACCCATACTGAACCATTACCTGCATCGTGATTATCTAATGCCAAAGCGGTATTGATAATTTCATTGTGACCACATTTAGTATAAAATGCGTTTTGATGCTGGTCTCTACCTAATTGTCCTGGTGGTTTAAAATAACACCAATCTTGCATACCATCTATTTCACTATCCATTAAATATTCAACTGCTTCCAAAATCTTTGGATGTGAAAAATACTTTTCTAACATTGGTGAAAGTTTGTGTGGATATGCAAATGGGTCCCACTCTCCCCAAATTTTACCATCAGGTGCTTGTGTTCCCGTTCTTTCATTTCTTAAACGGTCTAACTCATCGTTAATTACATCACACTCTTCTTCGGTGAGTAATTCTAATGTTGTAAATCCTTTGTATCGCCAATCAAACGTAATTTGTTGGACTTCTTCTTCACTAAGATGTTTTAACTTTGCCATATAACTTGTTTTATTTATTATAAATATAATCTATTATTTTTTACTAACCAAATAATAATATGACTTTTATCAGATTTTTGAAAATAACGTAAGATTTTTTAAATAGGTATCTAAATTAGAAATATCTAATTTTCCTAAATTAATTGATTTTCTATTTGCAGTTTCTATTTCGTATTGTTCACCACTTATTTTCCATCTAATACGTGTTATTATGAATAAAGGGTCATTTTTATATTTTGTATGTGTATCTATATTGATTTCAAATATAGTTCCATTCACTTCATTTCTTTTTCTAATAAAATATCTATAAATAAATCCAATCTGATAATCCCTTTCTATTAACTTTGGTTCGTAGGGTGATAATACAGGTTGTTTATATACCTTTTTTTTATTTATAGTATTGTATCTATCTATTATGTTTTGATTAATTTGCATTATTCACCACCTCCGCCTCTTTTTACTCTAAATCTTAATTCAACATCTATTTCCCATTTTGTTTCATCTATTTTTTGTGTGATATCAGTTATTTGCCAATATCCTTTATCAGGTGTTAACCATGGTATTCCATTTATTTTAACACTTTTACCAATTACAAATCCACCCACACCTAATGTTGTAAATGTTAATTTAGTTGGTAATAATACATCCGATGCTTTTCCCCCACTCTCTGGGAAATATAAATTCTTTACTATACCTGCATCTTTTACTACTACAAAATAACTACTTTCATTACCACTATAATAAGGTGCTGAATTTAATTTAACTCTAAGTTCTCCCGGTGCATTTAACATTCCTGATAATGCTGACATCGCTTGTTCTGCAAGATATGAGGCACCATCTGCAACTGCACCAACTGCACCTTTTACTCCATCTACGGCAGCATTCCACTTTAAAGCTACTTTGTCACCAAACGTTAATTCTACCGGAGCGGCTGGTGTACCACTATTTTCAGTTGATGCACCATGTGCTTTATAATTAGCCGTTGGTGCTTTTAATGCACCAATTACTGCATCCGGTGCTGATGTTTTAAATAGAAAATCCCCTACTGGATGAGTTGCTGATTGTACTTTTGATGCTTTACCCTCATCACCTAACATTGCTTGCCCCGCTACTTCCTTTGGCATATCTGCATTTAAATCTATATTTGTAATTGTAGAGGATTCTGAAAATAAATTCAATGAAGGAATTGCATTATTTTCATTTGATAAATTATAATCAACAATTGTATATTGCATAAATCCATGAGGTCCTTCTATATCTCTTAAACCAAGATTCCATAATCCAGCACCTGCTACATTTAATTCAGCTATAATTTTTTCTAAAAATTCTTTATTATTATCCATCCCTCTTGCTGCTTCTTTTAAAAAATCTGCTGATAAAAATAAATTTCGTATATGACCATGTTCATTTCCTTTTAATGTCACCCCACTATATAATGTAGTATCAGTTGGTGTTGGAAATTGAAATGGTTCTGCTAAATTAAATGGACCAAATGTTATTGGATTTGCACTATCTAATCTTACTGTTTTTATAGTGGTTTCACCCAATTTTACAGTTTTAGTATCATCTGTTTTAGGTATTTGAGCCGATGGTATAATTACATTTTCTGAACAACTAATCATCATAGGTCTAGCACATGCTACGGCATCATCAATTTGAACATCAATTGGCATTCCGCCATTCATTGTACTATCTTTTCCTTTATTACACACAGTTTTTATAACAAATCCAAGTTGCATATATGCCGAATCAGTATTTCCATATGACCAATTTAAAATTTCACTTTCAGTATTTATTGTATATCCTTTTAATGCAGCAAAAATAGCAGCATCACTTGTATCTGGATCTATTTTGGCTGCTTGCGTTGCCATAATAGTTGCTTTTGCTTTTTTATCGTCTGAACTATCTGCTACTGATTCATTATTTTTACTTAATGCCAAAAAAGCCGGTATATCTGATGGCGATGATAACTCTACTTGAACGTCTACTGTAAGATTTGCATTTATTTTAATATCAAAATTAGTTAATATCCCCGCAAAAATATCAAAATCGTTTCCTGTTACATATGCATTGTGTTGTAGTATGTTTACTGCTTTAAGTGCAGTATTCATTCCTGATTCTACATTTGTTTGTATTCCAAGTCTATTTTTTGCCCACCCCCACACTAATAATTGTGTTTTACCAATAAACATAAATCCTCTATTTGCCTTAACCTCATCCATATCGGAAAATTGGATTGTAGCGGTTGCCATTTTTATAGCACCCATATTACCGGTTGTCTTTACCTCAATTGATTTTAACATTGGAGGTATTTTTTTAACAAGATTATTTACATTATGTGAAATATTAAATTGTGTATATGATTCATTACCAATAATTCCACCTGGTACATTATTATTATCCATAAAACATTGTAAAAATGCAAATGCTTTAGTACCCGAAAATTTTGTTTTATCGGTATTAGTAATTGCGTTAACAATACTATCATCTAATCCTGTTACAAATGGAAACCTACTCATTATTTTATTGAATTTTTAAGTTCTGCCGCTTCTTGTGTGCTTGGTATTCTAAGTTTAATACCGCCTTGCATAGTTAAATCAATATCAGTTAGGTTATTTTTTAATGCAATAACCCACCACATTGTACTATCACCATAATATTCGTTTGCTAATAAATCCAATCTATCACCCATTGTAGTTAATATAACAATATCAGTATCGGTTGGTTCTACATATGATAATAATGTAGAATCATATACTTTACCTTTACCTGTTTTTAATATTGTTTTTATATTTTCGTATCTATTATCCATTAGTATTTTTTTAATGTATTATAAAATGAATAATTAGCTTCACCATTTGTAACCACTTTAAATGATACACTAATTGAACATATCATTGGTGCTTGTGAACCTGGTTTAATATCCCAAGGAGTTGTATCATCTACACTCATTGTTATATCACTTAAGAATCCTGTTACTGATATTAAATCTCCAAGTTGTAAACCAATAACTCTACCAAATACTCCTTTTGCACTATTAGTTGTTTTTCCTTTTGTAAGTAAAGATAAATCATTTACTTTTTTCCAAATTTGATTTAGTTCTGTATTATTTTCTGCATATAATTTTAAATCAAATGATATATCTCGTTCCCACACATTGAATAAATAAAAATTAACACCAGAACCAATTGGTTTTACACTATCCCAACTTGCCGCACTTTTATCTGATAAGTTTGTTATGGTTGATAAAAAATTAATTCCACCTATCTTAACTTTAAGTACACTATCTTCTGCATTTATACCTGCATCTAAAACATCTGCTCTACTATTTTTATATGGATTAATTGCGAATGAACTATTTCCATAAGTTTGTTCATTATTTACTACCGCATCCATAGTATTTGTCATTATAGTATCTATGTTATTACTAAAATTTGCAGCTTTAGTATTAAATCTAGCTACTGCATCTTTTTGTCCAATTGTTCTAAATGGATATTTGTGCTCTTCTGGTTTTGTTGTATCTATATCTACGGATATAAATGCATCACCAAATTGTTGTCCTATTTGAGTTTCTACATTTGATGTATATCCTAATTGTAATTTTGCATCCGGTCCAATACTACCACTTATAAATCTACTTTGTTCATCTGAAGTTAAAGTATTAATTTTTATTTCACTATTTGTATAAGAATACTCTTTTCCCGCATGAATATTTGGTGCAATAAGTTTATTACTACTATCATCTGTTTTTACATCAAACGTATAATCATTTTTACCTTTAACTATTTTTAGTAAGTTAGTTGTGTTTGCACCAAAGTTTTGTGATAATCCACCATTTTCAGTAATAATATTATCTTCTTTTATTTCATTTGAATATTTATCACCCGAACCAAATATTGAATTTTTTTTATCTACTATAAAATTTTTAGTATACGATGTATCAGTTGGCGCCCATGTATAAAAATTACCATTTGGGTCTAATGGGTCACCTAATGTATTTAATTTTGGAGAATCATCTTCTTTTGCTAATTTTATTGTTAATAAATTAGTAGGTGATGCACCATAGTTTTGTGATAAACTTGCACTTTTATCAATAAGATTATCTTTTTGAAATCCATCAGCATCTTTTTCACCTGGGAAAGTATACGCGTTGCCATCTTTATCTACTAATTTAGAATAATTTTGTACTTTATCATCTAATGCTCTACCACTTGCATACTCTTTTTTATTTTGTGTATATTTTCCACCTAATACAGGATCAATATTTTCTAATCTTGCAAAAATAGGAAAACTATTTTTTGCCATATTAGCAGATACCATCACATTTCCTACATTTGTTGTTTGTGGTGTGTTATTTGCAAATACACTAGAATAATATTCACTTAATGTGTGTTCACTATCTTTTCCAGTTTTTGGAATTTTAGAATAATCTAATGTAGGAGAAATATTTGTTATTATTTCATCTGAACTATATTGTAAATAATCTATGTTTCCAATCTTGCCATCTGCTCTTGTTAATCTACTATAATTACCATACGATACACCATCCTCAGCCCCTTCGTTTATTAATAGAGTAGATGGAAAATATGGTCTTTTATTTTTATCTAATATTCTAAATCCACTTGTTGGTTTTGGTTTAGGTGTGTTAGGTTTACTACCTGCATTCCCTTTCTTTTTTCCTTTTGAAAATAATTTACTTAACCCTAATCCAATACCCGCAATTGCTAATCCAACTGCTGCTGATTTTAATGCTGGAACAATTGCATTTGCTGCTTGGTCTGGTGTTTTATTTCCAGCTAAAAAGTTTCCTAATTTGGTTTTACTATTACTATGATACGGATTATATCTTTTTCCAAAGGCATAATCACCATTTATTAATCCTTTATAGAAACTTGGCTCCATTCCGGTTGGTTTACCATCTTCACCCGTTGTCCAATCATCTGGAAATTTAGGGTGGAACTCTGCTAATTTAGATGCTACTCCACCAATAACTGCACCAACCTTTCCACCAATTGCACCACCTACTTTATCTGCTGTTTTTTTAATTGCTTTTTTGGTTTTATGTGGGTCTGTTCCGGTTGTGATACGAATTAAATCTGTACCATATACCTTTGGCATTTTTTTTACAAAATCTAACGCCTGTTTATTATCATTTGTAAATCTATTATCCGGTTCGGGTTTAAGCATACCCGCTTTTTGCCTATTTGGATTTAGTTTATCTGGTGTAGGCCATGCTTCTAATAATTCTAATAATGTTTTTCCCATTAGTATTTAGTTCCTCCAGAGTCACCTCTACGTGCTGCTCCATCATTTGAAGCGGCTGTTACTTTTTTACTATCCATATTAATTGCAGGTGCTCCACCTACTTTACTATCTATTGATTTCAAAATTGCTATCATTTCATCGTTACTACCACCACCTTCGCCACCACCCATTAATCCACCAGCCACTGCACCTAACGCCCCTAATGCTAATAATACGGGTAATGCTATCATACCCATTGTTCCTAACATCATTAACGATAACGATAATGCCATAATTGCAGCTGCTAATCCAAATATAGGTAATATCATACTAATTAATGGTCCTAAATTTGCTGCTAATTGTGGTAATACTGTAACCATAGAACTTATTCCATCCATTGCTAATTTAATACCCATTCCCACCATCATTACACCTGCTCCAAAAAATGCAAATGCCAATCCTAATCCCATTAATATTGCAACTCCTATTCCTGCCAATGGTGCCGCTGCTCCTAATGCACTTAATCCACCAACTAATGCTCCAAATCCTAATGTAATTAAAGGCGCCATTACTCCCATTAATCCTAATGTAACTAATCCAGGTAACATCATTATAAGTGCAATAGATGTTAATGCTAATACACCTGCTCCTGCTAATGTAGTACCTGTACCCATTGCCATTAATCCTAATGATAAATTTTCAAATCCTAATAATATACTACCAAAACTCATTTTACCCATTAGATATAATGTTGGTAATCCAGGAAGTAAACCTAATAATCCTATACCTATTGGAATTAATGCCAATGCACCTAATACTACTTTTCCACTTGCAAAATGTTTTAAACCAGCTGCAATATTTTCTGCTTTTGTTTTAAACGCAGAACCATCATCTCCTTTACTTGCACTATCTGCAGGTGAAGTTACTGATTCTGGATTTATTTTATCTTTAATTGCATCCGATGCTTTATCTTTAATATCATCTTTCGCTTTACCTGCAATACTTTCTGTTGATTCTGCTATTTTATTTGCTTTAAATCTTTTGTCGGGCAATCCCGCTTTTGTTAGTGGTCCTGCAATTGAAGTAGCTGCCTCTACTCCTGGTGCCTTTGATAACCCAATCATGCTACCTATTTTACTAGCAACTCCACCTATTTTACTACCAATTGCACTACTTGTTGCACTAAGCATTTGTCCTAATTTTGTTGCTTTAATCCACTCATATGTTTTTTTAATTACACCACCCAATGGTCCTTCCTTTACATTTTTTAATGCTTCTGAGTATTTACCTGCACCCAATATTAATCCACCCATTCCTTTTAAAACTTTTCCAGTTATAGTATTACCCATATTTTGTAAATACTCTGCAGTTCTACTATATATTTGTTCCCCAACCCCATTCATACCATTTAATGATTCTTGATGTGATATCATTTTTTGCATTTCTGCATTTGAAACACCAATTGCTTTAGCCGTTGCTGCTCTTTGATATGGGTCCATTTCATTGTAAGCTGCAATTCCTCCGGCTGCTTCTAAACCTTCTTTCATTGCCCCTGCTATATCACCATTATATGCTAATTCTCTTGCTTTACTAAGATTCATATCTCTACCTAATAAAACAGATGCTTCCATTTCATCTTGTACTGATGATTGGTAATCTAATAAATGGTCTGCTACTTTTGCTGCTACATCTAGTCCTACTCCCAATTTAGCAGCCGCTACTGCTGCATCACCAATATTTTTTCCACCATCTTTACTATATAATGCAAAGAATTCACTATTTTTTGCAATATCACCCATTGCTTGCGCAGGTGCTACACCATTTGCTAATGCTAATTGCTTAACATATTCTCTTGTATTGTTTCCCGTTTCTTCACTTTTACCACTTAACTCACCAAATGCGGTTGTCATAAATGCAGCCTGTTCACCACTTAAGTGATAATTTGCTGCCAATAACGCCGCATCTTGTGCCATACCAAACGTAACGTGTCTATTATCACCTAATTCTTTTCCTAATTCAATCACTGCTTCTTTTGCAGTATCACCTAATATTGCACCTAATAATAAAGCTTCTGATTTTAATCCTTTCATTTCAAAAAGACCTACACCTAACTCTTTACCCATTTCACCAAACTTTTCTGCAATTTCACCTGCTCCAAATAATAATAATGAGGTTGCTCCTTGCCATCCACTAAATAACATTTTAATAGCACTCCATGCTTTGGTCATTGATTTGTGGATAGATTCAAGATTTTCTCTAAGTTCTTCGTTTATTTCTTTTTGTAGTCTTGATTGCCCTGACATTTCTTTCGCTAGCGCAATTTCTGCTTTTTTTGCATCTATTTGTGAATCTGCAATTGCTAAATCTTCTTTTGATAAATTTTTATTTGCTGCCAATTCTTTACGAATATCTTGCAATTTTGATAATTGTCTATCTAATTTTGTTTCAAGTAATATTTTTTTTTCTTCATCATCCGAAGTTAATTGTGATAATTCATATGCAGTTGATGAAATTGAACTATTTATATCTGCTATTTTTTTTACTTTTGCGATTGTAGCGGTTCTAGTAGCATCATCCATTTTTGTATTTCTAGAAATACTTACACCAAGTCCATTTAATTTGGTTGTTTCTAATGCAAGTTCTTGTAATTTCTTTTTCTGCCCGGAGTATATGTTACTTAAAGAAGACCATGCATCTACTGAGTGTTCGGCACTATCATTTATTTCTTCTGATAAAGCCGATAATTCCTTTGCCCCTGCTACTAACTTTTGCTGTTCCGTTCCAATTTTTTTAGTTTGTGCTTCAGTTTTTCTTAATTCAGCATTGTATTGTACTCTTTGCGCCTTTTCATCTTTGGTAGCCTTCGCTCCCTTTTCTTCTATTTCTGCTATTTTTTCTCTTATATTAGCTGCTTTTTCTAATAATGGTATTTTTTGGGCGTGTAAATCATTAGCCCTTTTAAGAGATGCTTCATCTTTTATTAATCCTGAAAAATCAGTTGGAGCTGCTTTACTTTTTGCCATTTAAATTAGTCCTAGTAATTTATTTTGAATTTACCAGATTTGATATCTTTTTTCAATTCTTGTGCATCTTTAACAATTGCATCTATTTTATTTCTAAGACTTTTATCCATTTCAGTATTTCTTAGTTGTCTTAAAACTTGGTCTTCTTGGTTTTTATAAATTCTATTAAATATATTATCTATCCAATTTTGAAGAATATCTTCGTTTATTTTTATATCTGCCATAATCTATATAGTTTAATTATAAATATCATATAAAACAAAAAGTTAGGAGTTTTTTATCTTCTCCTAACTTTACTATTTGCTTTTTGTATTTGTTCGTTTTCTTTCTTTTTTATATCAACTAACATATTTGCATACATTCGTCTAATATGTAGTGGTAAATTATATACATCACTAAACGTAAATCCTCCACCACCTTGAAATACCAAGAAAAATAATTCTTCGTATAATCCTTTTTTATAATCCGCTGGAAGGGTAAAAAAAGTTGATTCCAAAAGGAATATCAAGTGCCTCCGTTTCACCCGTCACATCCGATATGAACTCAAATTTCATATTTAAATCCGGAGATATACTTTTTACATATGCTCTAAATGCTTGAATATCTTTTGCTAAGAATTGATTAAGTACCCAGTTATTTACATAACCTCTATCTGAATTATCATTAACCGATAGTATCATATATTTTAATCTAGTTGTAACTTCCGATGAATTTGTTTTTCCTTTGGTTAATCTTGCTAATGCATTAATTTCATTGGTAATATCTTTTTCATCTTTGTGAGTTAATAACTTAAATATGATTTTAGTTTGAGATGGTAATACAAATGCGTATCTATTCTCAGTATTTAATAAAGAATAGTCAATATCTTTAGTTTGAATCTTTGTTAAATCAATTGATACTTTTTGTTTTTCACCACTAAAAGGGTCTGTAATTTCTACATCATATTCAGGACCATATCCTAATACTCTTGCTGCTAAATAAACTGCATTTTTATCACCTGTAACTAAATCATCTGCATTAACGCCGACTTGAACTACAACTGATTCTAATAATTTATCTAATACTACACCTTTATTAATTAAATTACTATCTGCTAAAATATCTTCTTCTCTAGCAGTAAGGTATTTAATTTCTAATGTACCTTTACTAAGTGGATTACTTTCCGCATATACCTTACCTTCTGATGGTAGTGATATAACTTGTGTTGGAAAATTAAATGTTGATGTTGTTGTTTGAGGTTGTGTTTGAACGGGTGTTCCACCTCTTTGGATGTTTATGTTTTCTTCCATAATAACTTTTTGTTTGTTTTATATAACTATTTGTTTTTTAAATTTTTATTCTTCACCACCTAAATCGATTTCATCTTCCCATTCTTTTACCGATTTTGCTTTTCTTTTTTTGAATTTAGTTTTATGTTCGTTTTGATAATCGGTTTGTGTTTTTGGTTTTGTACCTATTGTACCCATATCACCACTATATGTATTGTTTGTATAACTCCACGCACTACCACTTGGATACCCATATGCAGTTGATGTACTTCCAAATCCAAATGGTGGATTAGCAATTGTAATTGAACCAACACCCGGTGTTGTTGTTATTGTAGTACCCGTAGGTGTTTCAGGACCTCTTGTTCCATATGGATTAGGCATTGGGACATCTATTGCATCACTGTATTTGTTTTTTCTAAATGTATTGTGGTCGTTCAATAAACCACCCATAGGGATTGTATTGTCATCCACATGTGCTAATTGTTCTTTTAGTGTGTCCCATTGTTTTGGAGTAACGTTAAATTCGTGTACTCCTTCCGTAAATCCTTTTAACCAAAGTGTAAATTCTTTTGATGTCATAACTATATATTTGTATATATAAATATAACGAAAATAAAAAAGGGAAACAAATAATGTCTCCCTTTTCTTTTATATTTTTCTTTAGATTAGAATTCTAAGATTGCGTAATCGTAAGTTAAAGTTAATGTAATCATAACTGGATCGTTTGAACTCCAATCCATATCACCAAACTCTGCCGAAGAAATAAAAGCACCAACAATTTTCCATTGTTCTACTTTATCACCCACAGGTCCTAACATATAGAAATCAATATTCTTTTTATAGAAATCTGCATATCCATCTCTACCAGTGATAGATTCGTGTCCACTTCTAATCCATTCCATTACTGATTGTGCGCCACTCGGTACAATTGGGTCATATAGAGTGATAGTGATATCAGTCCAATTTGATTTACCCTTAATCTTTCTTTTTAAATTGATATGGTCTAATTCTACAACTTCACTTTCTAACTTAGGTCTGTTTGCTGTTTTAATCATGAATGATGGAATACCATCGATTTCCATGATGAAACGATTTGCTAACTTTGGTTCAAAGTTTGTATAAAATATCTTATCAAATGATAATACGTCAGCCATTGTTTATTTCTCCTTTACTTATTATAAGTATATCTTTTTTTAATTATGCGTTAAAAGTTGCCCCAGTTGGTAAAACATTGAAATCAATTTGAATGAATTCTGCAGTTTTAGTTGGTTGTA
>ENA-OSIY01001352-OSIY01001352.1-marine-metagenome-genome-assembly--contig:-NODE-1352-length-13181-cov-14.324557_pt1 | contig 13181 bp, 15 predicted proteins | sample MGYA00237884_ERZ534233 | MGnify/ENA primary metagenome ERZ534233 (study PRJEB26412, sample SAMN06343840) | marine metagenome | isolation source: estuarine water | place: USA: Columbia River Estuary... | reverse complement strand
AGCGTCAGATGTGTATAAGAGACAGGTTGGATATACATTAATTAATCCAGCAAAAACAATAAAAAGTAGACACCTACACTTAACTAATATCCGAATGTATGGTGAAACCAGCCCAAGAATACCTGAGCCATATCTATATGTTTCAGTAACTGAATAAAATAAATAACTTATGAAATTAGACTTATCTAATGTAACCGCAATTTGTATAGACGGCCGCCCAGTTGACGCCGATCGGCAGGCAAATTATCAAACCATTTTAAAGTATATGTTATCTTGTGTAACATTCGGTAAAATAAAAATGATATGTTTAGAGGATCCAAAGGTAGATGGTGTTGAATTTATCCAGGCAAGCCATATGACAATTGATGAATATTCACAATTTTGTATTAATAAACTACATAGCTATATCAATACTGAATTTTGTTTAGTTTTTCAAGATGATGGCTTTATTCTTAATCCAGAATTATGGTCAGATGACTTTTTAAAATATGACTATATTGGTTCACCATGGCCTCTTTATATAGGTTGGCCAAAGGTTGGCGAACAGGTTGGAAATGGAGGATTTTCTTTACGTAGTAAAAAATTATTGGAATTTACAAAAAACTTAAAATGTACAGCAAATGAAGATGTTCTTATTGCATCAGTATATAAAAATGAAATTGCCAATGCCGGTTTGGTTATTGCACCGGTTGAACTTGCTACTAAATTTTCAATAGAAATACCAATGGACAATATCCACGGCCCAACCAATACATTTGGATTTCATGCCAAACATCTAGTCGAAGAGGCCTTTAAAATAATCAACAATAAATAATGAAAACACTTGCATATTACCCAGTTCACTATGGTGCAGAATACTTAGATGCCTCAATCCGGTCAATTTCTGATCAAGTAGATAAAATTGTAATTTTATATACAACCCACCCAAGCTATGGCCATGGAACCTCAACTCCTTGCCCAGAATCAGAATCTGAAATTAGAGATATTGCACACGCTGCCTCAAATAAAGTACATTGGGTTAATGCGGATGGTACCTGGAATGAAGGTCAGCACCGCAGTCTTGCCTGGAAATATGCACCAGGTTATAATGTTATGCTCGCAGTTGATGCAGATGAAATTTGGGAACCAGTTTCACTAGAAAAATGCATAAAAGAAACATATGAAGGCTCTTCATGGAGGCGAAATGTTAATGGTTTTGTTAATTTTTGGAAATCATTTAATTGGGCATGTTATGATGGATTTCAACCAGCTAGACTGTTTAACATAAATAAGAATAATCAAATTGAAGAATCTATTAATGGAACCATTTATCATTTTGGATATGCTCAAGATAAAAAAATAATGGACTATAAATTTGAAATTCATGGTCATAAAAATGAAATAAAACCAGGCTGGTTAGCTAATACCTATTATGCTTGGCAACCTGGAGATAAAGATATTCATCCAACCTGTACAGTATGGGGAGAAGCAGTTGCATTTGATAAAAATACCCTGCCGGATGTTTTAAAAACTCATCCTAACTTTAATAAAGAAATAATATCATGAAGAAAAATCTTTTATATATTCCATTAGACTATAGTCGACAGGCTAGCGATAATTCTGTATTTGGCTCAATAATTGATGGATTTAATACTGAGTTTAATACGTCTATTTTTACAAATATAGATGAGGCACTTTTATTTAAACCTGATATCATTTTGGTAAATGGAAATGCAATTACACCAGAAGAGTGCCTTCTACTTAAAACTGCAACCTGTGCATTTTTTACAGTATGGGTTGGTGATGTAAGATACGCTCCATTATCTGAGGCTATGAATAAAATTAATATAGCAGATCTTTATTTGTTTCCATTTAATGGAGACCACTTAAAATCATTTTCAAAAATACTTAATACTCCTTGTGAATTTGCATTTGAACACTTTGATGATATGATAGTTAGAGAAGTTAAAGAACTTTATTCTGGTAAAGTTGTATTTGTTGGAAATACATATGATCACTTTCCGGGAGGAGATGAACGTATAGCAATTGCAAAGTTTATTGGAAAATATGTACCTGAGCTTGAAATGTATGGATCATTTCCGCCAATTGATAACATAACTATGGGTCAAATTGACTTTTCAGAAGTTCCAGACCTATATAATAATTCATATTTAACAATTGCTCATAATAATAGAAGTGATATTGATGGATATTTTACTCATCGCAATTTAATCGCCTTAGCATCAGGTTCGTGTGTTCTGATGAAACACTTTCCAGGCATAGAACAATTTTTTACAAATTGGGAACATTGTGTTTTTTATAAAACAAATTATGAATTATTAGATATAATTGAATTTTTAAAAAGAGAACCTTCTATTCGAAATAAAATTGCTAAAAATGGAAATTCCTATGTTAGACAAAACTATTTAAATAGTAATTTTGCTCATAACTTTTATCAAATTTTAAAAAATAAAAAAATAATTTAACCTATGAGAAGTATATTGGTTGGAATTCCAGTAATTTATTGTGAAGACTGTGTTTACCAGTGTATTAACTCAGTAGAATCACAAGCCGATGAAGTTTTTATTATTGATAATAATTCAACTACCGCTATTAAAGAAATAATTTCAGGTAAAAATGTTTTAACTAATTCTACTAATGTATTTGTTAATCCGGCATGGAATCAAATAATGGAAAAGTTTTTAACATCAGCCCATGATTACTTAATTATATTAAATTCAGATTTGGTTCTAAAGCCTGGAATTCTAAATAAAATTAGAGAAACTGATATTGATTATGAAAAAACCATTATGCTACCCAATCCAGTTAATGAATTTTCAGTTAATCCGCCTAATACAGTTAATGAAATTCCTGGAGGTTTTCCTGGTATTATGATTGTTTTATCAAAAGAAATGTGTAAAGCAGTATACCCGATTCCAACTGGCTTAAAATTATGGTTCGGAGATGACTGGATTTTTGGTAAACTTAAAAACTTAAATTACGCATTAAATATCTATTCAGAAATGGAGGTAATTCATATTAATGGAGGTAGCCGTAGTATTTTTAATTTACCTAACTATACTGATATAATTGAGGAAGATAAAGTGATTTGGGAAACGGTAAAACATTTAATAAATATATAAGTACACTATTTAAAATAACTAACTTTAAAAATGACAGAGATAAAATTTTCACGATTTGATGTAATTAATTTTCTTATTAAAAATTACAATTATAAAAAATATTTAGAAATAGGCGTGCAATATGCAGTTGCTTGGAATAATGTTATTTGTGACTATAAAATTGGAGTAGAACCAATTCATGATCATGCTGATCCAAGAATTAATAAATTATATAGCAATGAGTTTTTTAATATAAACAAAGAAACCTTTGATATAATTTTTATTGATGGAGATCATAACTATGCACAAGTAATTAACGATATTCGAAATGCAAAAATGGTTTTAAATCCAGGAGGATCAATTGTATTACATGACTGTCGGCCGTTAACTGAAGAATTTGCAACTAATCCATTACTAAATGGTACAGTATGGCGAGCAGTTTGCGAAATTGTATCAGAACCTGGCTGGAATATCTGTACTCTAAATGATGATCATGGAGTTGGTGTTTTACGGGAAGGTAAAATGCAACCATTACCGATTAATCCGCATATGTCATATCAAGAATTTGAAAAAAATAGAGTTGAAATTTTAAATCTAAAAGACGAAGAACCTTTTAAAAAATTCTTTACCGATTCTGAAACATATCGGCTGATTAGCTAATACCTATGAATTCTTTACATTTATTTACCCCATTATGGAGAAGTCCAGAAAATTTTGAAAAAGTATATCAATCAATACCAAAAGTTCCTGATATTAAATGGATTGTTGTAAAAGCCGATTCATATAAGTTAGACATAAACGTAAGTGACTATTATAATCTTACCCTAATATCAATACCTATTTATGATGATCGATTTAATCTGCACCATAAAGTAAATGCTGCAATAGATCAAATGAGTCAAGGTCACTTTTATGGACTTGATGATGATACTTTATTCTGTCCTAATACGTATGAGCTATGGAAAAAATATGGCTCTAACTATAAAATGATTATGGGTGCTCAAGTTGATCCGTACGGCAGTGCTAGAGCGGCGGTTGCCCCAACTCCTGGCGTTACAGATGGTGCTCAGGGAATGATTGATACCTCAATTGTAAAAAAAATAAAGATTGGCAGCTTTATTAATGATTCTTGCGCAGATGGAACATTTTTATTAAGATGTTGGAATGAGTGTCTTCCAGATGAAAGAATTATAGTAGATGAACTAATTTCATATTATAATTATCAAGTATATTATAAAAGTACCTAATTTTAAACTCATGAAACTTGCAGCAGGATATGTAGTATTTGATGGACTTGAAACACTAGAAGCCTCTCTGCGGTCAATCAGATCGCAGGTTGATATTATAATAGTCTCATATCAAACCACCTCTTGGGGAGGAACAGTAGCGACACCTGAGCTTATCCCGACTCTTACCCGGCTACAAAATCTGGGCCTAATTGATGAACTTATTGAATTTAAAAATTTTAGACCGAGCTCATTAATTTCTCCGGCTGAAGTTTTACAGGCAAAGTCATTTGAATTAGTAAAGCGCCAAGGCTGTCTCGAACTTGCCTTTAAATTAGGAGCAACTCATTACCTTTCAATGGATGCAGATGAGTTTTATAGAGAATCTGAGTTTAGTTGGGCCAAGACTGAAATTGAAACTTTTAATTTAGATGCAACAGCGGTTCACTATATAAACTATGTTACTCCAACTCTACACCGAGGTCATGCCAGATGGAGAGTTCCATTTATTTACAGAATAACCTCACAATCCAGACACCATGCAAGTCAATTTATTTTTTCAGGCATTGACCCTACTCGCGGAATGATAGACGATTCGTATTTTAAGTCTAGAATATTTGAGCGTAGTCAAATTTCAATGCATCATATGGAAATGGTTAGGGCTGACCTCTTATCTAAATATTTAGCATCAAGTCGATATTTTCCAGACCGAAATAAACTTTCTGAAATGGCTGATAGTATTGACAGTGCAAAATTAACAGGACTGCTTCAATTTAAAGGAGCTCACCTTGGCGATCTAGACTCAATTACTAAATCTACGCCCTTAATCTCTTGTGAAAATGAATTTAAGATAGTTTCTTAAGTTCCGATTGTTACTGTTCTAGACAGAACTTGAACTTTTGCTGCATCTACTGCCGAGGCTAGTGCTCCAGCTGTAGATGGTACTTTTGCATCAATTGTTGCAGCCATTGTTTTAAGTATTGCAAACAGGGGTTCTCCCAATACTGCACTATATTGTACTCCACTTGCCCCAAGGATTGTTGTTTTTGAATTTATATGAGCGGTTTTTGAAGTTGCAGTAAATTTAGTGCCTGCCGATATTCTAACTTCAGAATCCGCAACTACTCTAATAACTGTATCTTCTAGTCCAATTTGAGAAAAATTATCTTTATGTTCTATTAAAATATTTGAAGTTGCATTATCAATTCTAATAAATGACTGCTTAAGTTCCATTTGTAAACCAATTTCTCGGTCAAACCAGAATTTAATTTCTTCATCACCATCAAATAGGATAAAATGAGAACCTTCATATTTTTTTCTAAATGTTTCTGGAGTATTACCCTTTTTTAATTCATCCTTAATATCTTCTCCTAATTCTTGAACTTGATAATATTCTGGAGAATAAATGTCTCCATTATTAAATTTAACACCAACTACTGCACCGATTTTTGGAATTGAAATTGAACCGGCTCTGGCATCTTGTCCAAAAACTGTAGGTTTAGCCGCTGGGATTGCCCATGGTAAATCAACCATATCCATATCATCAAATAATGAAAATACTCGAACTCGGCATCGGCCTTCAAATTTAGGATCGTCTATTGCCTCAACTTTTCCTATATAATAGGCATTAAAATTATGATCAGTGTGTGATGCTCCTTGGCCTTCGTGATAATTCATTTAATATTATACTATTATTTAATAATGGGTTTATTATTTAGCACTAGTTTGTTTACGTAGAATAAACATTTCCAGTCGGCGGTCCAGATACTGGCTCAGTTCGATTAGGATAAACATCTCCAGTCGGTGGTCCAGCTACTGGCTCAGTTTGATTAGGATAAACATCTCCAGTTGGTGGTCCAGCGGCTGGCTCAGGTAAGCTAGGATAAACCGTTCCAGTTGGCGGTCCAGCAACTGTCGCCATTAGGCTAGAATAAACATTTCCAATTGGTGATCCAGCGGCTGGCTCAGTTAGTTTAGAATACGCATTGCCGGTTGGCGGTCCAATTACTGGCTGCCTAATTTGATTTGAATAGGCATCGGCTTTTCCAGCTAATATCTCAGCATCATATATATTTTGAGGAGGCGGATTTGGATCAAATAAAGTTGAGAGTCTCCCTCTTGCATCTCTTCTTTCAAATGAATCTGTGTAGGCATCAGCAAATCCAGCTAATATTGCAGTATCATATGGAATAGGTCTATCTGCAGTCGGTCTAACACCTGGTCCTATTTTTGTTGGTATGTTTTTAAGATCTGATGCAACTCCTTCATATGCATTACCGAATACATCACTTACCAGACCTGAGGTTAATGGATTAAGTACTGACCCAATTAATTGGCCGGGTAATCGGCTTGCACCTTGAATAAATCTATTAATTCGGTTACCTACAATATTTGATAGTGCTGAAAATGTTCCAACTGTTTTAAGATCAGCGGCATCTTGTAAATTAACCTCTTCTTGATTAACCCAACCTACTTTAATATTAAAACTTGGATAAAATGGTTTCTCTGTAGTAAATGCATAATACTCAGATACACCACCTGGACTTAAAAAAGAACTAAAATCAAATTCGCACATTTTACACCTAAACTGAATTACCTTTAGCCCCTCTAATACATTACCTTTACGGTCGGTTTTAAATATATTACCACCGCGATCAACGATCTCCCTAATTTCAACTAGGTCAATTACCAAATCAAACCATCTTAAATTTTCTGGAACTCTGAACGCCAATCGGTCTTGATCGTATATTGCATATCTATAATTTTCAACCAGGTCAGTCAGTGGCTGCATTACTGACTCCAAACAGTTAATAGTTAAGTTTGACGATTTGTTTCCACTTGTTATTCCAGCCTGTGCACTTTTCCAAAGATCGCCAACTCCAGTAATTGACTGAAAATACCATGGCATATCTTGTAATACACGTAGTCCTTCTCTAAATTTATACAGGGCTAAATACGGATTCGGATGACCTGGTTTAATATTTTCACTTTTATAATCAGTTCCATAATATTGCTGTAACCAGTCTTGGGTAGAATATTCAACCGTGCCTCCTAAATCAGGCCCACCGTCTATTGAATCAAATTTTCCCGGCTGTTTAAGTAAACTACTACTATATAAGCCATCACCTTTTGGATAATCCTCTCTTTCTGGGAAAAAATCAAGTCTAAATGTTAAAAATAATGGATCCTGTAAATCATCCATTGCCGATTTAATAAACTGATTATTTCGGTTAATTCCGTTTATTGGTGTTGCTAAAGCCATTATGTTTCAATTTTATTTTTAATACCAGGTATCCAATTTCGTTTGGTTAATAATAGGTCAGTTTCAAATGTTCCATTAATATAACTATAGTTAATTGTTTTAACATAGTACGCATCAGATAAAAAGCGATCGCGTAATATTTGAGCCGTATTTCCGGCATAATCTGATGATTTATTCGATTGAGCCTCAGTTGACTCCTCGTCCGTCCGGTTAATATCTGCTAAGTTAGATGCTGCTCTATCAATATAAATATCAACTTTTAATCTACTACCTCTGACTATATTATTACTAAATCCAGATAATTTAACCTTTAACATATTTTTTTCAATATCTTTATGATTATGATCATTTAATAATTGTGAAAATTTATAATTAGAATGAGCATTCCCGTAATCAAACCCAATCCATTGACCTACTACCGTTTTTTTATCTAAAAATTCAGAAACACTAGTTGTTTGTGGAACTGTTCCATTATTATCTTGTGTGCCAGTTAATGGCTCAATAAAGTGTTCAATAAAATTAACTGAATCTAATTCATTTTCCGTTTTAGTTAAATCTGGTTTAATATTTCCACCGTGATCATACCAATATAAATTTCGTTGTAGTGAATTATTTTTTAAAATTTCTCCATGATTACTAACTAGCGAATATTCTAGTATATAAAACTCGGTCCCTTTAAAACCTGGGTAATTTGTAATTTGCAAAGGTATCTCACTTGGCTCATTTGACTCTTTTTCTGGATTAGCGCGGTTTGCACCATCTATATTATGGAAATCCTGATTAACATAGGCAACATTTAAGGTATCATCCATTTTTTCAAATTGCTTTTCTATATTAATAAAATTTAGCATATAGTATCTGTCAATAAAACAGTCAAAAAATTGTTTTTCATTACTATATGCCATTTTACAAATATGAGTAATTGCAGATTTATATGAATAATTTGGAATTAACCAAGTCATTTTATCATTTGTATTTTCAGTTAAATTATCGGAAAATCCAAGTTGTAAATCATTTGCAATTAATAATAGTGCGTCCAGCGATGTAACTTGACTAAGTGCTTTTGATATATTTGTATGCAATTTTGGAATATGCATATCGCCAGTAAAGGTATATTGAATTTCACGATCTGATATATTAAATGAGTTTACATTGGTTATTATAAAATCACAAGAAAATGATTTAAGCTTTTTAATAGAAGATTTTATAAATACACTAATTAATATATTTGAAATAGGAAATTTTCCAGCACTAAATTCTGAATCTTTATCAATAAGCGTAATTATTATTCTAGGAACGAATTCATCTTGCCAAATTTTTAATGATTTAATTTGACCTTCTGCTACTCTAATATTACCTATTTTTATAAATGGCTCATTTAATCCACGATTTTGTTTATATCCAGTAGTATTTGGCTGTACAATTTTATTTTTAGAGCTACTACTTTCAAGATCCCTAAGGTCAATTAAACTCGGCTGGATTTTTGGATCAAGCTTCTTTAAAATAATTGCCATTTTAATTATTTATTTTATTTTTAAGCAGGGACTCCTTTAATTTAGTTCGCGAAATTGGCTCTGGGCAATCCTCTTTCTTAATATTAGTAACGTCTGTTCCGAATATAATTTTACCATTAGAGATAGTAACTCCATTTGTTATTGCAATATTTGGAGGAATTGGAGCAGCCCCGGCTCCAGCCTTTTTAATTAAAAAGTTAAGTCTACGCTTATCCTGTTTGGTAGTCGGCTGAAATACATTGGTTGCTTTCTTTTTACGAGGTCTTCCAATCTCTAATAGTGGATTGTCTTGTCCAAAGCTACTTAAGTTTGAAACTTCTGGTATTACAATTATGTCATTAATATCTATAGCAAATGGATTAGAATAACCATTATATTTTAATAATAAATCACAAACTGATGAGTCTTGATAATAATAGTTTGTAATAAGATCAGCCCTCATTGCCGTTTCGTCAGTCACCTTATATCGAATACCTGAATTTAACTTAATTCCTAAAAATGAAACTGACCGTCTAATTAAATCAACTACCAGTTCTCCATTTAGTTTAGTAAATGACTTTTTATTTACTAAGGTTTTTAAATTTAACATTTGCCAAAATTAATATTTTTATTGCTTAATTCTTTTCTAACGATTTATCAAAATACATATATAATAATGAATCATTAACCACACCAGTTTCTTGAGAAACTGCGCCGGCTGTATCGTCTGCATCATACCCATATGACTTTCTAATTCTATTTCTGTATTGCTGAAAGCTTGGATTATCGGTAGTTAATTTGGCTACTTTAGCTGCATCTGTACCTTTTGCTAATTCTTCAAATAGTGAATTATTTGCATCCCCAAAGGTATCCGCTGCACTTGCTGGATCCCTTAATTTATTTGCCATTAATTGGCTTTCTCCTAAATTAAACATTCTTTCAATTGCCACCTTATCTCGAGGTTTGCCTTGCTGTAGGGTAACGGCAAAGGTTATGCCGGTTGGAAAATCCTCTGGACCAATTTCTGTATCAAATGTCATTACGCATTTACTGCATAATAAATCCCCCATTACAATAATAGGATTCATTGGATTTCCTACTACTAGGTGCCATTCACCAACTGCCCGATCAGATAGGGCAGATCTGAAAGATAATATCTCAGGTATTGCCGGTGCTAATATCTTAGCGCCTGCGGCCTGAATTGCTCTTTTGGCAAAGTTTTTTGCAGTGTCAGCCGGATTGCCGGAGGTAGCATCAGCTGCTGCTGGTATCACAATCTTTTGAATTTCATTCATGAGTTTCAGTATATCGCCACCGGTAGAAGAATTAAATGACATTGAGTAATTCGTTATTAATGCACCGAGCTGTTCAGTAATAGTTGGACTAAATTTTAAACCGGGTTTTGGAAAATATCTAGCTAACTGCTTTTGAAATTGAGCATCATTATATGTTAAATTTAAAAAGCTTGCAATAAGGTCTAGTGCAACAATCTTTGGGCTCAGTCCGTTAAACGATCTAAATTGATAATGAAACTTTAACGTAAACGGGTTATTCCACCCCGGCTGCATTCCTTTAACTCTTTGCGTTGATTCATTAATTACATTAACTGGTCCAAAAATTCTATTCCAATATGGTCCATTTGGTGTATATAGATTCTCAGCGTATTTTTGTAATTTTGCATCCATTCCAGTAAGTTGTTGTAACTGTTCATTATTACCACCTGCTGCAACTCCAAGAACTTTAAGACCTTCTATCAACTTTGCTGGATCAAAGGTAGCAGTTTTAGGTAAACCCTTAACTAGCGAGGTTATTTCGTCTATTGTTACTTCATTACCTTTAATATCTTGTTGTGTCACCGTTAATGTCTGAAATTTCATACCCCAATTAAGTACACCAATCTCCGATAATACATTTCCAGTATCTCCACCAAACCAGGTTACAGCTTGGGCAGTTGGAATTGGACTTTTATAAACATTACCTTGCCTTATTTTTATTTGATCATTTATTGGAAATGGATATCGCCTAAGCGTAACAAGCCTATTATTTGGAATTTTTCCATAATATTTACAAAACATAAAATCAGTCATTGCATATGGCTGAAAGCCAGTTACTGAAATTGATGAAGTATTATTTGCCCATTCAATAATATTTTTAACATTTGGATTAGATAATACAGTAGCGGTTTTTCGTATAGCAGCGCTTGTATTGGTTCTGGCCTCAAACGCTTTACTATCGCTATACAGTTTGTTTTTATCTTTTATTGCCAATATTTCTCTAGCTGCAGCAATTAAATTATTTTTAGCATTAATTGTATCAGAGGTATCTTCTTTTAATTTAGTATCAGTATTATACGCTCCAATAAAATGATATTCAGGTCTATATGAACCGCCTGACATAAAATTTTGATATGCAAAAACTGAAAATTTATTAAAAATAGAATCAGTGCTAGATGATTTAAGCGTATTACTACCTGTGCTATTGGCTTTTTTAGCATCATCATCTGAATAATATTTAAAATCGCCGCTATTTAGATAAGAGCTTAAACCAGTTCGTGAAACCTTATTTAGTGCTTGTAAATAGTTAATTCCACTAAATATCTCATCGACCTGTAATTTTTGAGTAACTTCTTCATTAACTCCGCCTAATGGCGCGTAAGACCCAGCAAATAAATCACCTAAAAAATCTGAAAATGACATAGATTAAAATTTCTATTTAGTATTATTTATTAGGGATAAACTATTATAGAAATAATTGCTAGTTACGCGTGCATAGGATCCAAATCAGGATTTGGAATCATTGACCATTGTTTTTCAAGATTTCCACCAATTCCTCTGGCTAATTGAATCTCTTTGGAATTTGCTTTTACAATCTTAAGTCCCATAATATAGTCACCACTATCTAGTTGATCTTGTACCATATCCGCATCTTCCGGTTCCATTAGTGCTCGGTATATAACTGGGTGTCTCTGCATATTTGCTCGACATCGCATCTGCATCATATTTAATTGACCATTAAATGCTTTTTTATCATCTAACTTGGCTGAACTTATATCAGATACCCCAATTGAATTTAAAAAGTCAACTTCGGTCCATACCTCACGATTAGGTTCTTTAATAAAAGACTCAAGGCCATGACAGTCGGCTATTCCATAATACCATGACAATTCAATTGGCTCTTCGGGTTCATTTGAATTAGCCTCGTTAAATTGACTAAAAGAATTTGCGTATATCATTATTTAATTATATTATTTTACAGTAGTTTAGTTAATTCCCAATCACTAAATTTATAGACTGCAAGCTCATTTAATTCAGCAATTAGTTTATGGTCAGCTTTTTTCTTTATTTTTAAACTCATTTTATCTTTATTTCTGGCCAATTTAGATTCAGATACTGCATCTAATTTTTCAATATTATCTGGGTCTAAGCCGTTAACCATTTTAACCATTTCTCCGTTAAGTTCAACTGGCTCATCTAATTTTATCTCAACAAACTTAATATGTGGTGCATAAATTGGGGAGTCAACTTCGGTTACCGTCGCTGATGCTCCATCTATTAATTCAAATAGTGCATTTTGTTGCTCCTCGGCACTGGCTCGAAAAATAACCTTATCCCCAATATTAAGTTTCATATTTATGTTTTATAATTTTTAGAGTTAAACTGCCTGATCCCTTAATTAGTCGGTGCCATTCATGTCTATTAATATTTATAGAGTGATCTATTGCAAAAGGCAAACAATTCTCTAATTGTATGAGCCAATCTGTAAAATTAATAGGTTCAATTGTGCGGGCCTCATCGTCTCTGTGCCACATAAGCTCAATCGGATCAATGTCTGCGCCGAATACCCTGATCGAGGTTGTACTGTCTAGCTCGGTTTCTTGAAATGGCAGACTCATAGGTTATTATTTTTTACCAAGTTGACGTTTTACTTCAGCTCTAACCTTTTCCATCTTTTTTGCATAAGCTGGATTCTTTTTACGGTTAAACACAACCTGTTGGTTAATGCTACCGGTAATCTTTTGCATATCTTTATTTCTGGTTCTTATTAACCAGGCAGCAAGCGCCTTTATTCCAAGTGTTTTAAATTTACCATTTGCATCAGG
>ENA-OSIY01001350-OSIY01001350.1-marine-metagenome-genome-assembly--contig:-NODE-1350-length-13185-cov-6.379234_pt1 | contig 13185 bp, 24 predicted proteins | sample MGYA00237884_ERZ534233 | MGnify/ENA primary metagenome ERZ534233 (study PRJEB26412, sample SAMN06343840) | marine metagenome | isolation source: estuarine water | place: USA: Columbia River Estuary... | reverse complement strand
CATTTAAGGCTTTTGGGTTTGACTTAACCGACTTCTCAAGTAAAGTAGCCGCCCCTTCACCAGTACCTTTTGTAAGTTCTTTAATTATCTTTGTTGCTGAAGCAACAGGAATAAACTTAAATATCATTTTAAATGGAATCGCAATTACCGAACCAACAACAGGTATTATCGCGATTACACTAATAATACCATTTAAACCATGGGGCATAAATTTTCCTTGTACACTTGCTCTTGTAAATGAAATTAATGCGTTAATAATATCAATCGCGTCTCCATACACAGGTACTAAACCCGCCCAATCAAAAACTGTTTGAACATTGTCTAACCATTTTTGTTCGTTAATTTGAGTTTTGTTTGTGTTATCACCACTATTTTCTTTATAATCAAAGGTTAACAGGTTAAGTTGTCTTTGATTTTCTTCTAATAGAGTTTTAAGTTCTTTAATTTCTTTATCCTCAAATAGATTGTTAGTCTTTTCTATCATAATATTACGGTATTGGATTTGCTTTACCTCTCGTTAATTGTACGATATCAGACCATTTTGTTACATCAATATTATTGGCAGGGCCTCTTTGTATTCCTGTCTCCCATTTAGGGTATGATGTGGTCCCTTCTCCACCTTCAACGTCATCTTGCTCTCCAATATCCGATTGTGGGGTTAGGTTTAATTTACTATATTGTTCTTTGGTTACTAATACCTTCATCTATATAAATATTTGTATTATAGAAAAAAGGTAATATAATACCTTAGAATGTAAATATAAGTGTGTATTATTGATTGTTACGGATTTTTTGGAAATACTTAAACCTCATAGTATCCCAATTCTTTTCGTATTCTTCTTTTAGTAATAGGTTAATGTTTGGGGTCATTATTGTGTAACCCTCTGATACTGAATCGTGTTCTAATTCGAAGATACAATGACCCATTTCATGATAGGCAATGAATTTAAGTAGAAACTTATCAGTAATCTCATTATTTAAATATACATTACGATACTTGTATATTAAATTCTCATCGGTAATACATATACCAACAGTTTCTTCTGTCATAGACTTCAATTTCAAATTACTTAATTTAGGATAACTGCTCATATCTATTCCATGATTTTTACAATCGTCTAAAAATTCTGTATAGACAGTGTATAACTCTTTATCTACATTAGTCCCTTTATGTCTTGGGGTACATGTGGATAAGGTTGATATCAGTAGTATAATTAGTATTTTCTTCATGTATGTGGTTTAACCTATAATAAATATCATTTAACCTTTGTTAGTATAAAAATAAATGTTATATTTGTATTATCAAAAATTAACTAAGAATGAGTAAAATAAAAGAATTTTATCTAAACAACTTAACGGAAGAGGAAATGAATCAAATACCACACCAAGGTATGGTTGATGACGGGGAATATAAAGATTATTTCATTAAAAGATTAAGAACTTTGATTATTGAGTTAAAAATGTCTGATAAAGACAATAAACTAAAAATCCAAAAACTACAACAGGACTTGGATAAAGTAACAAATGACATTTAATGGTAAAAAACAAAACAATATTTTGTGATATAGACGGAACTATATTTCATTATCGTAAGTTCGAAACTTATACAACATCAGAACCAACACCAATTGTAGATGTGATAGAAAAATTAAAAGAGTGGTATAATAATGGTGAACACATTATATTAACAACGGCAAGACCTGAGTATTTAAGATACCAAACTCAAAAAGAATTAACAAAACACGATATACCATATAACACGTTACTTATGGGTATCGGAAGGGGAGGGAGATATGTCATTAACGATATGGACCCAAACAAACCAGGAGAACGTGCAACAGGAATAAACTTAAAAAGAAATGAAGGATTTAAAGACATCGATTTATCGAATTTTAACTTGTAGTGTATTAGTATTATCATTGTTTAGTTGTGAGGCTGAATTTGATTTACCCGCTACACCAACACTAAGTGGAACGTATAAAGTAGAATTTATATCAGCAACAGGACAAAACTTAATCACAGGTCAAGTCATCGATACTATGATTGTTGCAGGAACCTTTTCAATGAAAGACCCGATAGAACCATTAGATGTTTTAGATATTGGTGAGAGAATTCACTTCACATATGCTAAGGTATATGGAGGATACTATCTTTCTAATTTGGGTGATGAATGGGAATATGATTTTAATTACTACACGTATCAAGATTTAGCGACGGGAGAGTATAGAAGAATTGAAATAGATTATTTCAACACTAAAAGAGTTTTCACTATTGTTGCGGATGGGATTGATTATCTAATACTATCGAGTTCAGGTCAGTGGGAAGATGGTTCTCCTGAAAAAACATTTACGAAATTTACAATGCACTTAGAACGTATCGGACCTTAAAGGGTTTCGTCTTCAGACTTAGGGTAGATATCATTACCCATTTGAGCGAATTTTTTAACTAATTCACCAGCTTTAGCGTTTGCTTCGTCTTCAATAGGTCCACCAACATCGGCAGGTTTTTCATCTAACTTACCTGTCTCATATTGCATGTGATGAGTCATTTCATGAGCGATTGAACGTAATACATCAATTAACTGTCTATCTCTACAGTATACTTTGATTGTTGATTTATCTCCACCACCATAATTGTAAACTGCGGTGGTTTTAATTCCGTTCTTATCGTTTTGTAAGATAACGTCAATATCTTCTTTAATTGATAGTTCTTTCTTAATAAACGTGACAAACTCCTCCACCATTTTCTTATCTGAACTTTCAAATTGAACTTTGTATTGAATCGATTCTTTTAATATGTTAATTAACTTCATAATAATAAATACTATAAAAATTCTTCTTTTGGTACTTCGTCAGAATAAATATCTAAATAATTTTCAATTATCTCTTCAATTATAGTGATGTCTTCCATTAATTCATCAACATCAAATTCCTCTAATATTGTTGGGTTACTTAATAGTGGTATTATCTCAATTAAGTTAAGGTTAATTAACCGATATGAATTATCGGAATCGTTATATAAGGTAAACTCAACTTCCAATGTTTCAATTAGTTGGTCGTATTGGAATTGGTATATTTCTTTTAATTTCATAGTTAGGTATACTTTTTAAAAATAAACTTCTACATTAAATATAATGAAAGTACCAAAAATCCGAAGTATTAATGATTGGTTTGAGCATGAAGATGATATTCATGTAGATTTTATGTTAGATATTGACTATCATGACATAAAATTTACGGATGAGCACTCCAGATATTATACGATACCATTAGACGAAATTGAATCGTATTGTATCGATACAGATTTATTAATTGATTTTACTGACGAATGGGATTACGCAAGTGAGACAGTCACACAAAGATATGTGATGATACCGTTTGGTAATTGGATGGATGATTATTTTGATGACGACTTTCTAAGAGACTATTTAGTTCATAGAATGACTGAAGTAGGATTACCTGATGTGGTTATTTTAGAATAATACTATCCATTAAACTTTTCAGTTGAGTTTCTGACAAATACGTGTCACCTAACTGTGTGGATTGAGTACCACCTTTAGGAGCCGTATAATCTTCAAGATAGTCGGTCATTTCTTTTTCAGAACCAAACGTAAGTCTATCCCCTTTACCTTTTTTATTTTCGTAAGTGGCTCTGTCTTTAGATTGTTTAATTAATCCGTATTCTTTTTCTCCGTATTTAAATTCTTTAGGCCATTTATCCTTAGGTCCGATTTTAGGTTCTTTTTCAAACTCTTTAGTTAACTTAGTTATAAACTGTTCTAAAAATAAAGACCCCTTAAACGCTACTCCTAAAATTACATAGTTAAACATATTATCAATACTGAACTCTGAATTACGACCCATAAGCTCTGATATCCCCATCATAAGTGGTTGTAAAACAAATGCAAACCCTAATATCCCCGACATAGTACCGACACTGTAACCCATATCTTTTAATATGTCAGAACCAATCTTAAGTAACTTTGTTAGTTGGGTTTTTGTTTCCTCAACTTTAACCTCTAAATCTCTAGATTCTAAATACGACTTAAGTTCTCTACCTTGTTTTATTCTATCATAGGATTTAAAAATAAATGAACATGTGGCCGCCAATGCTATGGAAGTAATATCGTCAGAAGTTAAAGTTGGATACTCCCCAACTAAAAACTGATGTATTGGTTGATACGTCGCCTCAATCATTAAAGAGAATGTAGGGACTAATTTTAGGTTAAATAACACTGACTTTATTGTGTCATCGTTAGTTGATTTAATTAACTCTTCTAATTTTTCCGATTTATATTTACTCATAACATTTCTTTAATTCTCTTAGGTAAATCATTTCTATTTTTATTCCAATGAATCTGAAGTTTAAAACTTCTTCTTAGCCTATCATCTTCTTCGTCAGTGATTATATTACCGTTAGTATATACTTTGTACATTAATAAATCTAAAAACTTTGTTGTCGTCTCTTTATTGTTTTTCATTTATTTAATATCTTTATACTATAAATATAAATACTTACACAGAAGAATAAATGGAAGTTAACGTTATAATTATTGATAATTTTTATCAAGACCCCGATGAAGTTAGGGAATTTGCTCTTAGCCAAGAGTTTGGTGTTAGAGGTAATTACCCTGGTAATAGAACAGAATCGTTTCTAAATGATGAGTTAAAACATTACATTAATAGTATTATTGAACCACACGATGGTAAGATAACATACTGGGGTGCTAACGATGGTCAGGATATGTATACGGGAGCGTTTCAAATAACCACATCGGCTGATAGGACTTGGATACACTCTGATAGTACCACAGGTTGGGCTGGTGTATGTTACTTATCACCAAACGCACCACATACGGGAGGTACAGGATTGTTTAGACATAAAGAGACCGGTGTGTATAGAGTACCTAGAGATGTTAATGGTGAAAGAGCCTCATTCGATGAAGAACCCTTATCGTTAATGGAAAACGATTACCAAGATTATACTAAATGGGAATTGGTTGATACTGTTGGTAACGTATATAATAGATTAGTTTTATACAGAGGAGACATTTTTCATGCGTCATTAGATTACTTTGGTCATGACAATGAGAGTGGTAGGTTATTTCAAACGTTTTTCTTCAGTACAGAAAATACTTAAAAATAAAAAAGAGGACCTAAGTCCTCTTTTTTTATGTATGTTTGTTAAATTTGTTTAACCCATTAAAGCCGTTAAGGTTTTAGCTCCAACAATACCATCAGGTTTTAAGTTGTTCATCGATTGAAATGCCGTTACTAATGCTGCGGTTTTAGGTCCGTAATTACCTAAATCTGATTGTTCAAAATCTATAGTAACACCAATAGTATCCATCTTAGAAATTAAAAGTTCCTGAACACTTGTAACAGTATCTGAAGTTTCGTTACCTTGACCTTTCTTTAAGAACTGTTCTCCTGATTTAATTTTTGCAATGTCAAACGGGTCTGAAGACACTTCTTCTTCAGTATAACCTGAAAGTTCAACACCTATAGTCTTAAGGTGTGATAAAACTTCAGTTTCCTCTGTAGAACCGTTACCCAACTCATCAGATACGAAGTATTCAAAACCTTGTGTTTCGTCACCAAAGTCTGTTGCTTTTAATAATTCATCAACTTGGTTAAATTCTTCTTTAGATTTAATATCTTTAACCGCAGAAATAAATGAAGTTTCATCGGTTCCCATACCTTTAGATGCTTTGTATATTTTATTAGCAATTGCTTCGACACCACTAACGGTCTCTTCTTGCTCTTCTAATTCTATACTATCTTCGATTGAGTATTGAGATTCGTTAACTAATAACCCTCTACTTCTATCGTAAGACATAATTTGTCTTAACCTGTTAATATTTTCGTTTATATTTTTCATTTTAATATTGTTTTATCATTATAAATAGTCTTTTTATTTAAATAACCTATAAATCCAATTATATTTTTTTCTATTATTTAGATATTTGTAGTCGTATTCGTTACTGTAAGCTTCACGCTCAAATGAAATATTGTAATATGCGTCCTTACCATAGAAGAAAAGTTTTATGAACCACTCTGTGACGTATATCACATAAAAAGGTATCACTAAAAGTTCTTCCTGTTGTTTAATATGGATAGATTCGTGATTAACAATTCGTTTACCGTAATCAGCGTTTGGTACATTATATCGTTCTCTAAGTATAATAAATGGCCATAATGTGATACCACCTATTTTCATAAACCAACTTAATCTGTCTAATGTTTTATCGTTATATTTTATAATTGGTGTTTTCATTTAATTAAAGATTTTTTAACTCTGGTGGTAACATACTAACAGGTATGCCGAATTTCTTCTTTTCAGGACCGCCTTTAAAGTTAAACCCATCAATTGATGTCTCATATCCATTAACACTTGCCCATGTCTTATGACCAGCATTTAGAACTTGTCCGACAACGAATGGGAATCTAATGTTATATTTGTTTATAATGTCCACAATCTGACCGTTAGGGTGTTTCTCCACAGTAATAGTCACTTTAGGGTTAACTATTTTTCTAAACACAACCTTATCCACTCTTCTCCTCATAAATGAGTTATCTTCAGTTAATCCAAATATTTTTTTAGATTTATCGTTAAGGTTTGATGGTTTAATAAGTTTTGTTGGAATTGTTTTTGAGTTAGACCTTAAAGCTTTTTGTGTTCTATGATTTCCGTCTAATATCCATTTAATCTTATTGTCTTCATCTACCATAACTAAGATAGGGTATTGAGATGAAACTTCTACTTGACTTATCCTTTCTATTTCCTCAGGATTATTATCCCAATTTAGGACAATATTCGCCAATTTCTCGGTTGGGAAATTTATGGTTTTAATGTCTTTTGTGAGTTCTAAAATATCTTGAAGGGTTATTTTATCTTCATCGTCAGACCAAGATGTGTCTGCCCCGTGAACCTCATCAACAGTGGTTACTACTTCAGGGTAAATCATACCTAAATTTTTATCGTCTTTACCTTCGTAATCTACTTTATTTAGAACTGTTCTAATTGAGTTAAGTGCTCCCGCTCTTTTATCGTTTGTGTCTACAACTGACCATGGAATTACCTCGGCAGTTTGTTTTAATGCCTTTTCCTTATATTCTGTATAGTCGTCCCACTTATCAATAGAGGCTTCATCGTTAGGTGAGAATTTCCAATACTTAAGTGGTGAGTTCTTTCTCATATCAAAACGTTTCCTTTGTGTGTCTTGTGTTATAGATAACCAAAACTTAAAGACATCGTACCCTTTGGATAAAAGTGAACTTTCAAAACTACCCACATTCTCCATAAAGTCAGTATATTCTTCCATTGTTGAGTATCCCATAACTGGTTCTACAATACCTCTATTATACCAACTTCTGTCAAAGAATATGATTTTACCTGATTCGATTTCTCTTTCGTATCTATCAAACCAATTCTTTTTTTCTTCGGGGGTTGGTATTCCTAACGCAACTACTTTATAGTATTGTGGTTGTAGGTATTCTGTGAATTTTTTAATTGTTGACCCTTTACCTGCTGAATCCCTACCTTCAAATACGATAACAACAGATTTACCTGTTTTCTTAACGTGTTCCTGTAATTTCAATAACTCTACCTGTAAAGGTCTTAGTTCTTTTATGAATGATTTTCTACCGATTTTAGATTTTTCTTGTTCCTCATCATCATCAACGAAATAACTATCTTCGTGTTCAGGTTCAGGAGAAACTCTATCGGTAAGTGATTTCTTATATTTTTCGATATATTTTATGACATTATCTTCTACGTTACCAGACTTAAGTGATTTTCTATCTAAATTACGTAAAAAATCTTTGGTAACATCTTCATCTGTTAATCCAACAAGAAGGTCATCGTATTTGGATGGTTCGATATCTAACTCATAAAATTTAGTTAGTAAGTCCACTACTGACTCATCTAACATAGTAAGTTCAGAGGATAGACGTTCTTTATTATTGTATATGTAATCTAAAACCTCAGGTCTTAAATACGATTTTATTTCATCACTAAACAATGAGTAAACTTTATCTTTATTTCTAACACCTTTTTCGTTTGGTAAAAATTGATTAACTTCTTCTTCTGTCACTTTTGGGAATTTTATTTCCCATGTCTCTAAGTTTTTAGGACTTAACCCTATTGAGTTTGGGCCTGACTTACCTGACATTAAACCACCTTTATTTACTATCCTATCAATAATACCATCATCACCAAAAACAGGACATATAGTGTATTTAATTGCTCTATTAGCAACATCTATATATGCGAATAGAAAAATAATATCATCGGCGTAACAAGAATTTAAAAATTCTATTTTTAGTTCTTTATCATTATTCTCATCAGTTAAGAATTCCATTACGGTCTCTTTTGAGTCACTATCTATCGCTTTAAAATAGTCGGATAATTTTTTCTTATACGACCCTAAACTAAACCTTTCCGATGCGTCTCTAACTACTTTTAAGGAGTAGTGTTTTGACCCTTCTTTCGTTGAAATTATAACGTCTTGTGTCGGATTTTTTTTGTTATTATCTGGGTCCTCATAATTTAATTTAGAGGTTGTTTCACCACCAAATAAACCTGCTATTAAACCTTCGAACGCAAATCCTCTACCGTCAGTTGTTCCTGTGAATCGATTCCAATACTCATGAAATCTAATTCTATCTTTTAATTTTGGGATACCATCTAAATCGTAATCTTGTTTTAATCTTAACCTAACACTTCCAAGTCCTTTAGTTTTAAGTAACCCTTTTATTATATCAACAGACGCAATATTGTCGGCGTGAATACCACCGATAAGTTTAATTGCCCTAACTATATGGTCTTCAGATGACTCATTTAGAATACTCGCAATCTGTTTATTTGTGAATTTTATCTTCATTGTTTTAACGTTATGTATATAAATATTAAATAATTCACTAATTATGTCTATAGTATAATATAAAACATAATTAACTCTACTTTTGGTTTTAACCAAATCTATTTATATATTTACAGAATAATCTAATTAATATAATAACAAATGGGGAAGTATACTAAAATGATTGTTTCGGATATCATGTTCGTGGAGACTAAGAACACTGATTATGTCGTTAAAGATGACGGAGTAGTGTTTAATGACGGGATTAGTTTTTTTAAAGGTGATAACATTTCATTTGGTTATGATAATTTGATGATTAAATCAATACCAGAAGTTGATTTAATGGCCTCGGGTAATTGGGTAAAAGTGACGTTTAAAGTATAATACTCGAAAAAAAAATTAGATTAAGTCTGTAGTTTTTATAGAAATTAACTATTTATTAGTATACTCGTAATAATGATGTGTCTTAAAATTAGTTAATTGACAGATATTTCATATTAACATACCTTATTAAAATAATAAAAAAGAACCTCTACTGAGGTTCTTTTTTTTTTTCTCTCATATTGATTTTACGTTTGATTGTGTCTATACTTAAGGTATGGATAAAAAAGACCTTTGTGTACTTTGTGGGGCTCAAACACCATACACCTTTAACACTTCAATATATCAACGAATTGGTTATATTGAGGGTGCCGGTCAAGGGTGTTACATTAAACCGTTTTCAACGAATGAAGAAGTTGAGGAATGCCCTGAAGGTAAAAACAATCGTAATAAACAAATCCATTTAAAATAACATATGATATATTGGTTTACAGGCCAACCTGGCCACGGAAAAACTGTCTTAGCTAAGACATTAAAAGAGTATTTAGAGGTTAACTATCCACATAAAAAGACTATATTTCATGTAGATGGTGATGACCTAAGAGAATTAACCGCAAATAAAGATTACTCTAAAAAGGGTAGGGAGGCTAATATTGAGAGAGCGCAAAACATATCTCAATACCTAAATAACAAAGGAAATGATGTCGTTGTTTCTTTAGTTGCTCCTTACGAAAATATGAGACAATCTTTCAAAGACCGATTAGGTGATGAGGTTAAAGAATTCTTTGTTCACACAACAGAGATAAGAGGAAGAGAGCATTTTCATAGTGATGAGTATGAACAACCTAAAAAGGATTTCTTAGATGTTGATACAACAGATGTACCTGTTGAATCTTCATTAGTTGAAATAATAAACTATTTAAACATTTAAAAAAATGGAAGAAGGATTAAACGCAACACCAACAAACTTGGCAGAAAACGCTATCATATTTAACGTTACAGGTTTAGATGTTCCAGTTCTAGAATTAAGACAAAACGGGGATATTATGGTAAAAGGTAATTTAGTAGAAAATGATACTGAATTAGTTGACGCATTAAGAGAGTTTATCTCGGCAGAATAAATTAAAAACAAATGAACTATGGCAGAATTTAAAGCGAAAGCAGATAAAGAGTCATCCACATCAGATGTTAAATACTCATTCTTCGCAGGAAGATGGCAACCATTACACAAAGGTCACCTTTGGTTAATCAATGAAAGACTAAAGGAGGGTTATAATGTGTGGTTAGGTATTAGAGATGTGAAACCAGATGAAAAAAATCCTTGGACGGCAGAACAAATCTTAGAGATGGTAAAGGAAGGGGAATTAAAAGACTTAATAAACGAAGGAAAGGTATTACCTACAATTATCCCTGACATTGAATCTATCAACTATGGTAGAGGTGTTGGTTATGATATTATTGAGCACGTACCACCAACAGAGATTGGAGATATTTCAGCAACCTCTATTAGAGAACAAATGAAAGTCGACGGTAAGTTATGACAAAGAAGACAAAAGTCACTCTTAAACGTCACTTTTTAAAGACGTTAACTTGGAGACTTGTTGGTACTGTTGATACCATTTTATTAAGTTGGTATATTAGTGGTGACCCACTAATTGGATTGAGTATTGGTGGGGCGGAAGTCGTAACCAAAATGATATTGTATTTTGTACATGAAAGAATTTGGTATAAATATACTGATATAGGGGTTAAAAGATAATATATATGGACAATGTTTTTGATTGGGGTAAGGTAATAGATGAATACCCTCTTTCTTTTAAATTTTTTAAGGAGACGGTTTTTCCAAACACACCAATCGTTAATAGGTCAATATTATCTCTATACCATATAAGGAGTCTTTATTATTTTTTTGATTCTATAGGTATCATTTTAAGTGTTGAATGTTTTAATGAATCTCAATGGGTTGGTCATATACAACTACGTAGTGGTTTTTCATTCTCAATTAAAGGGTATCACTCAAGTAGGTCTGAATTAGAAAACAGTGCGTTTATAGATTGTTTCGAACAATTAGAAGTTAGACTTAATAATTTAAAAAATAAAAACTATTGAATTTAAGATAGTAAAACACTATAATAATGTTATTATGATTAACAAAGACTTAAACATACGAGAGTTAAAATATCAATTTTTAAAAAACGGTATTGTTACAATTAATGATTGGTTAGATGAAGAATATGCAGAAAAACTGTGGAATCATTTAAATTCAATGCCTCAAGATTGGTGGAATGTTTCGTCCAGACCGTCTAAAGACCAAGACATGCACATTACAAGATGGACAGAAGATAATCTAGATTATATTAAAACATCTGATGAAACTGCTAGAAAGGCTTTTAGTGAAGACAAATTTTCTTATAGTTTTAGAAGGACAAACGATGACCACGTAGATGGTTGTTGGTGTGAGGAATGTCAATTCAGACATGACGTACTATCAGAAGAGGTAGTGTCTTTTTTAGATTATTTAACAGGTTATAAAGTAACAAAAATTAATGAGTTATTTGCTTCGTGGTATACAGATAGGGATTTCTTATCTCCACATAGTGATGGACCAAATGGAGTATTAGGGTTTGTATATAACTTAAGTAAAGATTGGAAACCACAATATGGTGGTAACTTACATTTTCAAGATAAAATGAACGAAAACTTGATTGAGAAAATAAATGTTCCTAAATTTAATACACTAACGATGTTTGATTTAGCTACGAGTATGGGTCATATGCACTACGTATCCGAAGTTGTACCAAATGTAAAGGCAAAAAGATTAGCCATGGCAGGTTGGTGGGGACAAGAAACAGGTAATAAAAACACATTAAACTATTAAAATGGAATTAAAAAACACAATAGGTTACTTTGAAGGAGCTTTTACTCATGAAGAATGTGACTTAATATTAGAGAGATTCGAAAGAGCAAAAACACTAAAATTAGCGTATCAGGGACAATCAGGTTCAGGAGTAAATGATACTATTAAATCATCAATTGATTTTGATATCCTATCATCACCAGTAGAAGACGATGTATTATTTGGTTATGGTGTAATTGAAAAATTTAATGAAATTGTTGTAAACCAATATTTAGGTAGTTTCCCTCACCAAGACGAGACTAAACCAGGTGAGGATTTATTCTTGGCACCTACTTTCTATGAACTACTACAGGTTCAAGAATATCCTAAATCTACAGGTCACTATAACGCATGGCACGCAGAGACAGGAACCTTCGAAATGAGTAGAAGATTATTTTCTTTCTTACTTTATTTAGACGACGTAGAAGAAGGTGGAGAAACCGATTTTATATATGCCAATGGAGAAGATGGTAAAATGTTATCATTCAAACCGAAAAAGGGTACATTATTAATTCACCCAGCATCTTTCCCTTATATACATAGAGGAAGAACCCCAATGTCTTCAAATAAAACAATATTAACCACATGGCTATCATATGAACCTGAATACGAATAATATTAATCAGAAAACATTATCAAAAGCCTTTTATGAGGTGATGACTGACTTAGCAAACTCTGAAGACGACCCTATTCTTTTAGGGTGGAGAGATAGAGACAGTCAAACTGATAGGTTTAACGTATTCTTAGATTATGTTCAAAACGGAGATAGAGTTTTGGATTTTGGTTCTGGCTTATCTGACCTTTATGGTTATTTAAAGTTGAATGATATTAATGTTGATTATACAGGAATCGACATCATGCCCGATTTCATAAAAATAGCCAAAGAAAGGTATGGAGATGAAATTAGAGTATTGAACACTAACATTCTATATTTCTTAGAAAAGTTTGAATGGACTTATGCAAGTGGGGTATTTTCAATAGGGTTTGATGAAAAAGTAGAGTGAGTACTTCCTGGTGGGAAAATCTCAGGGTTTATTATTTCTTCTTTAGCCCATAAACCTGATAACGGATTCATTCCGTTAGTTAAAGACCTGTCTCTTATACA
>ENA-OSIY01001349-OSIY01001349.1-marine-metagenome-genome-assembly--contig:-NODE-1349-length-13202-cov-4.772419_pt1 | contig 13202 bp, 6 predicted proteins | sample MGYA00237884_ERZ534233 | MGnify/ENA primary metagenome ERZ534233 (study PRJEB26412, sample SAMN06343840) | marine metagenome | isolation source: estuarine water | place: USA: Columbia River Estuary... | reverse complement strand
AATGCATCACCAATCAAATGGTTTAGTTACTCCAACAACAGGAACAGGTGTAAATGGTATTTATTCTTATTTATTTGAATTCACTAATGGAACTGATAAATGGTCAATCACACAATTTGATTGGGACGCACTTTTAGCGGAAGATTATCATAATGTGGTTGTTGCAGCTATAAGACCAAGAGGATTATATAGTGGTCAAACATTAGTACATGAAGTTGAAGATGATACTAATTTTATATTATCTGGCGTTACAGGATACGATATGGCAACTAATCCAATGGGTGAATTTGCAATTAACGTAACAGGTGCAACAGGTGGAATTAAACAATTTGTTTGTTCATTTGATACAACATCATCAAAATATATCTCTAAAGTATTAGGAACTGAGGTTTTTGATAAGGATCATACAAATTATCCTATATATGTACATGAATCATATCCTAATTATTTAAGTACATCATTTGAAAGAGGTTTAATAAGAGGTATTTCTATGGTAGCATCTTATGAATTAGAAGGTGATAATTACCTAAGCCAATGGGACACTACGATTTCACCAATGGTGGTTTCTGAGGTTCGTGGTGGTAATGTTCACGATTTATTCCAAGTTATCACAATTTCTGATGGTGAATCTGCTAACTTTGAAGTAAAAATTAATATTCAAAACATTAATTTAGATACTATGGAGTTTGATTTAGTAGTTCGTGATTTTAACGATACAGATGATAATCAAGTTGCTTTAGAGAAATACTCAAGATGTTCAATGAACCCTGATATGCCTGGTTATATAGCTAAGAAAATTGGTACTTCAGATGGTGAATATGCGTTAGTTTCTAAAAGAATTATGTTAGTTTTAGCTGACAGTGCTCCTGTAGATGCAATTCCAGCAGGATTTAGAGGTTTTGGTAACAATAAAAACTTTGGTGATGTAACAGGTATTAATAATGGTTTAGGTAATGTTGTCTTTAAAACCAAATACAACAACGCTGGAGATGTTGAAACATATGACGTGTCAGGAGCTTCAAATATCGAAGGTGGAGATAAGGTTAGAAAAGTAATGTTAGGTTTATCAAGTACGGTTGGATTTGACCAAGATTTATTAAAGTATAAAGGTACCATGGCAACAACTGAAACAAATGGTTTCCATTTATCGGTAAATGCCGCAACAATTACCGGTACTAGTTTCCAAACTACTCCATATGATTTAGAAGGTCAAGATACAACTAATAATGACGGTGACAATAAATTAACAAATATTAACTATCGTAAATTCACATTTGCGGTTTATGGCGGTCATGATGGTTGGGATATCTATAGACAAACAAGAACAAATACAGACGCTTATATTTTTGGTAAAACAATCTATAAAACAGGTCACACATTAAATGGTGGTGTATTTAGTTCAAATGTAGGTAATTCTGACTATTACTCTTACTTACAAGGTATTGAGACTTACTCAAATCCTGAAGCTATTGATATTAACGTTTTTGCAACTCCTGGTATTAACTTCCAAGATCATAGTTCATTAGTTAATCAAGCAATTGATATGATTGAAACTGAAAGAGCGGATTCATTATATATTATGAACTCACCTAACATTACAGGAACGACGGCAACAGATGAAATTGTTGCTTCTTTAGAAAATGCGGGTATTGATTCTAACTACTCGGCAACATATTGGCCTTGGATTCAAGTAAGAGATGTAGATAACGCAACTCAATTATATATCCCACCAACAGGTGAGGTTGTTAAGAACATTGCCTTAACTGACAACGTGTCTTATCCTTGGTTCGCAGTTGCGGGTTACAGTAGAGGTTTGGTAAATGCAATTAAAGCAACTAAGAAATTGACTTTAGATGATAGAGACGTATTATACAAGAACAGAATTAACCCAATTGCAACATTCTCAGATACAGGTACCATTATATGGGGTAACAAAACGTTACAAGTTAGAGAATCGGCTTTAGATAGAATTAACGTAAGAAGATTACTATTAAGAGCAAGAAAGTTAATTTCAGCAGTTTCTGTAAGATTATTGTTTGAACAAAACGATGATCAAGTAAGAAACGAATTCTTAAGATTGGTAAACCCGATATTAGATTCAATTAAGAAAGAAAGAGGTTTATATGACTTCCGTGTTACAGTTTCTAACGATCCTGAAGATATCGACGCAAACACTATGAGAGGTAAGATTTACATCAAACCAACTCGTTCTCTTGAATATATCGATGTGGAATTCATTATTACTCCAACGGGAGCTTCATTTGAAAATATCTAATCTAAAAGGAGATATAAAAATAAGAAGAGTATCAGAAATGGTACTCTTTTTTAATGCTCCACGTGGAACGTTTTGTATAATAAAAAAATAATTATACTTTACCCAGAATACTAGAACTAGATATTCTAGTATTTATTAATGATATAATATTTATTGAAGTAGAGTATTAAACTGGAACTAGATACTGGGGCCTGTAAAAAACTACGAAAAATAATTGACATAAACAACCTTTTTGAGATAATTAATTCAAAATAAAATTATTTTCCTTTTGGATATATTTATAAGAAAGTAAATAACTAACAAAAACTAACAAACACACAATATGGCCGATTTATTAATGAAAATGCCGACACCTTACGAACCGAAAAGGGTCAACCGATTTATCGTAAGATTCAACTCATCTTTGGGTATAAACGAGTGGTATATATCTGCAGCGTCTAGACCAAGTGCAAAAATCAATTCAGTTGCAATTCCTTTCCTGAACACTTCAACATATGTTGCGGGTAGATTTGAGTGGAATGAAATTAAAGTAACTTTTAGAGATCCAATTGGTCCTTCAGCTTCACAAGCTTTAATGGAATGGTTCCGTTTACATGCTGAATCTGTTACAGGTCGTATGGGATATGCGGCAGGTTACAAAAAAGATGTAGAATTGGAGATGTTAGATCCAACAGGAGTTGTGGTTGAAAAATGGTTATTAGAGAACTGTTTCTTAACTGACTTAAACTTTGGTGAATTAGATTATAACAGAGACGAATTAGCTAACATTACAGCTTCGTTAAGAATGGATAGATGTATTTTGATATACTAATATTACAAATTTTCATATACGAAAACCGATAGTTCAAAAGATTATCGGTTTTTCTTTTTTAAAAACTTTACTTTGAACTAGTTATTAAGTAAATTATAGTATTATGGAAGATTATAAAATTGACCCCTCAATCGCCTACGACGTAATAGAATTACCAAGTAGAGGAATACATTATACAAATAAGAAAAAATCAGTAAGAGTTGCTTATTTAACTGCTTCAGATGAAAATATATTATCATCTCCAAGTTTTCTAAGTACTAATACAGTTATTACTGAACTTTTAAAAAGAAAAATATTAGATAAAGACTTATCTATTGATGAAATTGTAGAAGAGGATAGACAAGCAATTTTAATATTTTTAAGAAATACCGCATTTGGTTCAGAATATACCTTAACAATTACCGATGATAAAACAGGAGAAAGTTTTACATCAAATGTAGATTTAGGGACATTAAAATTAAAAGATTTTAATTTATCTGAAGATTCAAATGGTGAATATAGTTATATGTTAGAAAAAAGTAAAATTGATATCACCTTCAAATTTCTTACACAAAAACAAGAATTGGAAATTGAAAAGATTAAAGAAAGTTGGAATGGTAACGGTATAGCACCTATTGTAACAAAACAACTTGAAATGATGATTAAATCAGTAGGTGGTACAAAGGACGCATTAAAAATTAGAAGTTTTATTGAAACTATGCCAATTAAAGACTCTCAAGATTTTAGAAAATTTATACAAAATAACAAACCGGGGTTAGATTTAACCCAAATAGTAACAACCCCATCAGGAGAAGATGTCCAAGTTAAAATTGGATTTGGGGTAGAGTTTTTTCGCCCTTTCTATGGAATATAAGAAAGGACAATTAGATGAAATTTTATTTTTAGTTAAGAAGGGTTTTTCGTATGGTGATATATTAACGATGCCCGTTTATTTACGTAGATATTATGTTGATTATATTATTGAGTTAGAAAATAAAACAACTTAATATTTATAGTTATGGCAGTTACAGATGATGAAGTAAAAAGTAAAGCACGTTCTTTAGGTTCGGCAGGAAGTCCTCAATCGGATTTAACTAGTTGGTTAAATACTAATGGTGCAACTACAAATCAAGGTTTTATGGCTGGACGTGAATATAGTTTAGCGTTTAACTCACGAAATCAAGGAGGAGGTGGAAATCAACAACAATCACCACGAACATTAGGTGTTACTTCAATTGCAGAAGCAATGGGAAAAGGAGCATCCAGTAAGTCCGAAATGGCATCACAATATAAAGTTGATATGGAAGGATTAACAAATCGATCAACTGCGAATGCTACTTTACAAAATGAAATATTAAAACAATTAGAAAGAGAATCTCAATTACATACAGATATTAATGAACAAATGGGTATTACTGGTAAATTATCCGAAGAATTTAGAGATAATATATTGGAAACTGTACCAATGGCTGCAACGTTAGGTTTTGACATTAAGAATATTACAGATATGGTCACTACTTTAGGTGAAAAATCTGGTAGATTTAATCTGATGTCTCAAGAAACCATGGAACATTCTTTGGTGACTACAAGAGCATTTGGTTCTACTATGAGAGAAATGGGTGAAACTATGACTGAATTTGAAAAAGTTGGTTATGGTGCTGCAGACACTTTACAACAAATTGATGCCGCCGGTAGATCGTCACTATCATTAGGTTTAAATGCAAAGAAAACAACCGATTTATTAAAAACAAATATTCAAGAATTAAATAGATTTGGGTTTGGAAATGGTGTTCAAGGATTAAATAGGATGGTTCAAAAATCACTTGAGTTTAGAATGAATATGGGTGAGGTATTTAAAATTGCTGAAAAGGTAATGAGTCCCGATAGTGCAATAGAATTAACCGCAAACTTACAAGTTTTAGGTGGTGCAATCGGTGATTTTAATGACCCACTTAAATTAATGTATATGGCTACCAACAATGTGGAAGGTTTACAAGACGCATTAATTGGTGCCGCAGGAGGTTTAGCAACATATAATGCAGAACAAGGAAAATTTGAACTTAAAGGTGCTAATTTAAGAAGAGCACAAGAAATGGCAAAACAATTAGGTATTGATTATAAAGAGTTTGCTAAAGGAGCTATAGCTTCTCAAGAAAGAATTTCAGCCAACAACACATTATTAGCTAAGGGATTTGATATGAAAGATAAGGATAGAGAATTCCTTACAAATATGTCTCAAATGAAAGACGGACATATGTCTATCACGGTTCCAAAATCACTACAAGATCTGTTAGGTAAACAAACGGAAATTAGATTAGATCAATTGACACAACAACAAATTGATGTTTTAAAAGACAATAGGGATAAATTGGAAGAAATGAATCCAGAGGACATTGCTAAAGCACAATTTAGTACAGTTAAGAACATAGAACAAATGATGCAAGGGACTGCATTAAAAGGTATTAAAACGGCTAAAGATGAGGTATTTGGTAGAAATGAAACAACTGAAGGAAAAAATAGTGGAGTTGTAAATTTAGAAAAAGCATCCCGAAAAGTATTGGAGTGGACCACAGAATTAAACAGTAAAGTATTAAAGGGAGAAGTAAATGGATTTACTACCGAAATAGGACATTTAACTACCGGATTAAAAACCGTAGCTACAACAATTGAGGGAGTTATGAAAACTACTAACGATCAATTAAGAAATTTTTTATTAGGTGGTGATGCAGATAAAGATTACATGAAAACAAGAAAAAAAGAACAAGACGAAAAATACGAAAGATCTAACCCAAGAACAAATGAGTTTGTTATAAAATCACAGATTAATGTGATTAGTACCGGATTTAACAATAGTCCAATTGTTGAACAAAGAGGAACCGATTATATTACACCGATTAAAACAGGAAAATAAGATTAAAAAACTATATATTATCTATTTATAGATAAAAGAAGATAATGCCAAAATATTTAAGTTTTGACGCAACTAAGGATATTAGAGATGGGATGTTAAAAAGGACCTTAGATCCTGTTTACGGAAGAAGTCCGTCTCCTAAAACCTTTAAAAGTGATGATTATAGTGTACAAACCTTAAGTGATTCTCCAAATTTATTACTTCCACAAGTAGACACAAATAGATCTAATGATTTATTAACCGCTCAAAGATCAAACGTATTTAAACCAACTGAGTATTTCATTAAAGATTCAATTAATGATATACCAAGAAAGGCTAATTTAAATTTATACCCTTATTTTATAAAATCGGAAGCAAGTTTAATTAGTATTATGACTACTAATAATTATGATACCGAATCTGAATTATTTAAATTTGCAGCACATAACATTAGAACTAATAATAATGGACCTGTTTTAGCGAGAATAAGTCAAAATCTTTATACCGCAACGGTTGCTAAAAATAAAATAGGTGAGGCGTTAATGGGTAATACTACCACATTAATAAACATTATTAGAGGTAAACAACCATTAATTGAGGGTAATGAAAAAATTACCGCATCTAGAAGTATATTAGGTAAAGGAATTGATTTTTTAGGTACCGTGGCGGGAACACAATTACCGTTTAGTACAATACCTGGTGATTACTTAACAAACCCAAGAGCACCCATTAATGTAAGACCTACAGACGTTTCTACGGGAACTAAGGTATGGCAAGATTTAACGGGGGTATTAGGTTCAATTGTAGGTATTCAAAGAAGACCTTTACCAACAAGAAAACCGTCCGACATATTAATTGAAAATATGGGAGACGCCACAAAGTATAGATTATTTGATTTATTAAGTTTCAACGCTTATGCTCCTAACTATACAACAGGTGCAAGATCTCAAATGTCAACCGGATTAGGTAGAATACCAAGTATGGTGGCTCAAGGTGTTAAAAGTATATTAGGTGTTGAGGCACCAGCCGGAGCCGCATATATTGGAGATGATAGAGCTAATAATGTTAAAAACGCGACTACTGATTTATTTAGTGGTAGACCAATAAGAAGTAGTTATTATCTTTCATTAATGTTCGATACTATTGCTGCTGAACTTTTTCATAGTAATAAAAATATTACACAGGGAGGTAAAATAGGTGGTAAATTAACATGGGCTAGTAAAAATGGAACAACCAAAGGTGTAAATTTACAAAATATTAATGAAGATTTATCTACAAGATATAAATTTAGACCAGATTCAATTTTAGAAGTTACTCAACAAATATTAGATTCAAAACCACAAAATGGTGGAGATTCTTTAGCACATATCGGTCACGTTATTGATCAAACAAGTAGATATTTTAAAGATGGAGACACATTAATATCAAGAGGTTCAGGTGTAAAATATATAGATAATTCAGGTAGAGATATAGGTGTTGAATATGCAAGAGTATGGACTAAAGATAGACCATATTTTAATTATGGTAATACAATGCCGTTTTATAAAGAAACGGAAGATAAACCATATTATAAGGGAGGAGAAACACCATTTAGAAGAAAAGGTATAAGACGTTTTGATGGAAGTGTTATGTCAGATACATGGAATTTGAATATGGCCCCTATGTCAGACGGAACAACTAATCCTGAATTTCCAGGTTCAACAAATATTGTTAGAGGAGAGAAAAATTTTTATGCTAAAAAGTATATGTTATCAATTGAAAATTTAGCATGGGGTTCATCAACATTACCAGGTTATACAGTTAATGATTTACCGTTCTCAGAAAGAGGACCTAATGGAGGTAGAGTAATGTGGTTTCCACCATATGATTTAAAAGTATCTGAACAAAATAGTGCTAAATGGGAATCTAATACGTTTTTAGGTAGACCCGAACCAATTTATACATATCAAAATACTGAAAGAAGTGGAACATTAAATTTTAAAATTGTTGTGGATCACCCAAGTATTATGAATTTACTTGTTAGAGAACATTTTAAAAATTTAAACGACGAACAGGCGGATGATTATATTAATTCATTTTTTGCTGGAGCAAAAGATATTGATTTTTATAGTTTAATAAGAACATATGCAAATTTAAATGAAGATGATATTACTGCAATACAGAATTATTTAAACACTAATAAAAATCCGAATGATATTAATAGATTTAAAGATGCAGTTCCGACTATAGTGGAAAATAATCCCGAAGGAAGTTCAACAAACGATGCTAATAAGAAAAATGAATCATTAAAGGTAAAATTAATATTCCCTAATTCAGATCCAGATAGTGATAGTGGAACAAGTTTTAAATCAATTCAGAATTATAATGATATTGCCCAAAGTTTAAGTGGAACAACAAATCAACAAACTGCATTGGCTCGATTAGAGACCGCATTAATCACTATTATTAGTCAAAATAAAAAAACAGATTTAGTTAATGTATTTGGAAAAGATAATATAAGTGGATCAGAATCAACACAATCAATTCAAAATGTTAAAGATGATTTATTAAAAGTTTTTGAAAACCAACAAACAAACTTTGATAGTTTTAAAAAGGCAATTGAAAAATTAAAAACAAATATAGAAAATAAAAATATAAATAGCGATATTGTTATTTTAATTGGATCTACAACTTCAGGCACGGGAGATGATAATAGTGATTATAACTTATCCATGAGAAGATCACATTCTATTGTTAGATATGTTATTGAAACATTAAAATCAAATGTAAAAGATAAATGGGAGTTTAAAAACGTAACATCGAAAGAGTTTTCACCAGGATTCGAAGTATTCCCAATTGAAGTTGATTATACCTTAAATAAAGATTTAGGTTTCGATGGTTTAGATAAGTCTATAATTTTTAGAACAATTAATTATGGAAAGCAAAAAAATGTAGATAATGTTGACTGTGGTAAAGTAATATATACTGAAACAAATTTAAATAAATTTTCACCATTATCATATGGATGTAGACAATCTACAGTATCAATCGATTACGATACTAAAACGAATGTAGATGGACCTTCAAACGTGTCTAGTATAAGAATGACACCTACGGGTAATGTTAGTACTAACAAAACTAAACCACCTATTGATTTGATGAAAAGAATCATAATGAAAACATTATCTGAAGAGTTTTATTTTAAGAAATTAGAAGAAACGTCTCCAATGATTTATAGTTCATTAAAGGAAAAATTAAAATATTTTCATCCAGGTTTTCACTCAATGACACCTGAAGGATTAAACTCACGTTTAACTTTCTTACAACAATGTTTGAGACCTGGTAATACAATACCTGTTAAAGGTTTAGCCGATAATTCTGATATTGACGCAAGAAATACATCGTTCGGACCACCACCAATTTGTGTATTAAGGGTAGGTGATTTTTATAATTCAAAAGTTGTTATAAAAGATCTTAATATACAATTTGAAGAAAACACATGGGACTTAAATCCGGAAGGAATTGGTATCCAACCAATGATTGCAGATGTTACAATTCAATTAAATTTCTTAGGAGGACATGGTTTAGAAAAACCAATTGAAAGATTACAAAATGCATTATCATCAAATTTCTATGCAAATACGGAAATGTATGATGAAAGATCTGAAGAAACCACAACATCAATTGGAGGTCAAACAGGTAACACATTTACTGTAGATTTTTTAGATAGTTTAAATAATGATTATAATATACAACAAAACGGATTAAAAGATGAAAATGGTAAAGGTTATGTTGAAGGAAAATATATTGGTGAACCAATTATTGATGAGACAACAAAATCATTAAAATCAATTAATTATACTAATCTTATACCTAAAGTATATGAAAACGTATCAAATTATTTTAATCAATATCAAGACACATATAATAATATTTTATGGAAATACGGTCAACATGTAACTAATTTAATGTTTAATGAAGATTATAGAACAATTAAAACATACAAATATTATGATGGACCGGTAGAAGGAAGTTTAAATTTATTTGGAGTTTACCCAAATGATAGTAGTTTAAGTCTTTTAGTTGATAATTTTATTGAAAAATTAAATGAATATTTAACAAAAAGAAATGAAAGTAAAGGATATATCTATATTTTAGAAATGCTTAAATTAACAAACGTTGTTGAACCAGATTATCAGATTGCGGTTGGTAAATCGGTACATGATTATATTATTGAAAACATACCAATTATTTTACATGATTTAAACACAATACCTAATATTACAAAATACGAAACTACAAGAAATGAATTAATTTCTTCATTAGATGGTTTAAATTTTGTTAATAAAAACGGATATGATGTTAAATTTGCCGATGCTAAAACGTATAAGGTTACATTTAGTGATTATACCGCAGGGGATTTATTTAAAGGGTATAAAAATGCAATTGATTATATTGTTGATAATACTGAAAAATTATATTCAAAATTAAAGAAATCTATTAATTTCTTAAATGTTAAATTTAATGACCCAACAGATGATAATTTTGATCAAGATGTACAAGATATTTTACAAACAATATTCTATAGCCATCAAGAAAAATTGGTTATTACAATGTCAATAACATTAATGGAAAACGATTACCTAGAATTTGAGATGGTCAATAATATAAAAGATAAATTAGAAAAGGTTATGTATAGACCTAACGGAATTAAATTTAATTTTCCAAAAATTGCATTATTGAAAAATAATAATATTATTAGTTATACCGTTCTATCTGAAATAGTGGATGAAACATCTGATGAAGTTAAAAAACTGTTATCAACAAAAAATACAGTTACTAATAAAAATGACACATTAAATTATTATAAACCATGAGTAGGGAGTACTTCGACAGATATCAATTTTTCATAAATGACGGTAGTTTTAGAATCGTTCCAGGGATTAAAATGCCAATTAAAGGAACAGACAAATATAAACAATATAAAAAAGGTAAGGATCGATTAGATAAATTATCACAAGAATATTATGGAAGTCCTACTTTTGGGTGGTTAATTATGTTGGCTAATCCAATGGCGGGTAGTTTAGAATTTGAAATACCAGATAATTTCTTTATAAGAATACCATTTCCGTTAATTACCTCTTTACAAGATTACAAAAACGGCGTAGAATTATACAGTCTATATTATGGAGAAAATTAACAATAGTGAGGATATACATATTAAGGTCGATCAAAATAATTTAATTTACATTGACCCAAATTCAGTCATTGATAGTGATGGTAATATAAAACTAAGAAATTTACAGGCTGAAAATTTAGTAATGTATGTTAATTTAGAAGCGGATGTTGTTCCTAGATCTGTATTAGCATCAACAAATGAAAAAAATACATTAACAAGTTTAGCTAGCGGAACTCTTAATTTTTTAAGAAATAATAATGGAGGGGATTATGATACCACATGGACAGATTCATATTTAAGTTCAAAAGAAAAAAAAGATTCTAACGGAATACCAACAGGTGATTTCTTTGCTTCCGATAATTCAGGACAATCTTTTGGTATTGAAAGTATAACAATACAAATTAAGGGATTTAACGCAATACCAAATATTAATATAAAATTTGTAGACGTAAGAGGTAAGACATTATTTGAATCTCCTGAAAATTCACCATATAAAACATTTTTTCATATACCGTGGCCTATATTTTATTTAACAGTAAAAGGTTTTTATGGTAAGGCGATAAAATATAGATTACATTTAGTTAAATTTACAAGTAAATTTAATGAATCTAATGGTAATTTTGAAGTTGATACAACATTTGTGGGATCAACATATGCTTGGTTATCAGATATTCCGTTACAAGGAATTTTAAATGCCCCATATCTTTATCCAAATGAATCAGAACAACCTGGAATCAGCAATACATCAACAGGACAAAAAAATCAAACCATTACTAAATCTTCAAGAGGATATGAAATGTTAAAAACGGTGTATGAAGAATATAAAGCTAAAGGTTTAATTGACAAGGATTTTCCCACTAAAACACTAAGAGAAGTTATTACAATATCTAACACTTTAGATAAATTATTAGAAAAACAAATATTTGATCAAATTGTTGATATGAGATTATTTGTCGGACTTAAAGAATTTGAAGAAACATTAAATGATTTTGAGACTGCAATTGTTGCTTGGGGTAATGAAAATTTAGATAAGACAGCGCCAGCAACATCTCTCACAATTACTAATAGTACAGGTAATAAATATTTTTATTATTTAAAATCAGATAAACAAGATAAAGATTATATTACCCCAATTGTTAATCAAGGAACATTGGCTCGTTTATTAGATATGTACATGGGTACTAGAGGTGGTGATGATGACGGTAAATTAATAAAAAATAAAGCATTTACTGAAAATTTATTAAATAAAACAACATCTACATTTGATAAACAAACTATGCTTATTGGTCGAATGAAAAACGTAATGGAATACGTTAAAGATGATAGTAATTTAAAAAGGGCAGTAAACATTGAAGGTGTAGTTGATGATATTAGGAAAATAAGAAAAGATTTTTATGAACAAAGAACAATTTTTGAAACAGATATTGAAACTGAAATGAATAAAATTGTTCTTGATAAAAATAAAGGTTTTGGATTTTCACCAACAATTAGAAATTTATTTGCAATAATATTAGCAAATGCAGAAGTTCTTATAAGGTTAATGAAAGATGTTCATAAGAAAGCTTTTGATCAGTCGGAAGAAAGAAAACTTATTGTTGGAAAATATTCTAAAGAAAGTGTTGGTGAATCTATCTACCCTTGGCCAGAAATAAAGGCTACAGTTTTAGGTAAAGATAATACTATTATATATCCTGGAGATCCTGATTTTCATCTTAAGTTAGGTTCGGAAAGTCCTGTAAGATGGCCTGAAGTCGCATTTTTAGAAACCTATATTGGAGTCTCAACTAATAAAGTTGACCCATTGGCGAATAAAGAAGGGGGAGTAAATAAAATACCAACAATTACACAGAATAATAAAGATATTCGAGATGTAAAGAAAATAAGTACCGCAAATACCGTTACTAACATACTACCATATATTAATAAAGAACCTGCATCGTTTATTTATGAAATATGGGAAAGAGCATTAAGTTATACTTTAATTGATTCATATAATAATGATACAATTAAAGAATTGGCAAATATCGAATTTCAAAACATAAAAAATGCAATTAAAGGAGACAATACATTAATAAAAATACTTAAAGAT
>ENA-OSIY01001348-OSIY01001348.1-marine-metagenome-genome-assembly--contig:-NODE-1348-length-13208-cov-10.003960_pt1 | contig 13208 bp, 6 predicted proteins | sample MGYA00237884_ERZ534233 | MGnify/ENA primary metagenome ERZ534233 (study PRJEB26412, sample SAMN06343840) | marine metagenome | isolation source: estuarine water | place: USA: Columbia River Estuary... | reverse complement strand
TATTATACCACAAGGGCGCAGAGTTGTCAATGCAAAAAAATACCCTGCCCAAAGAATGGACAGGGTATAGTTTTTGCGAAAGTTTAGCTTGTTATGGTATTACACCGCCAGCGCCAGCACTTTCATTTTTAACGTAAAAATATGCTACTATAGTTCTGTAATTACTAGGGTAATAAGCATCTTGTCCTGGAAACGTAAAGTTAATAGTATAAAACCCAACAGCTAAACTTCCGTAATTTCCGACTACTTGTCGATATTGGCCACTACCATTAAAACTTCCACTAAGTGCAAATCCAGTATAAGGTCCGTCAACAATAGTAGCCGTAACAGCACCACCAGGCCGACCACCATCTAGACCCCAAGTATCGCCTTGAAAATCAAAGTTGTAATAGTTATAAGTAACCCGCGTTCTGGCAGGAGTATACTGTTGTACATAACCACAGAGGGGACTATTTGTAGCTACTACTTGAGCGTAGACACCGCCAACTCCATCATTGTAATTTTGATACCGTGTAAATCCGCTGCAGTATTCTGGACCATTTGTTGTACCTGCATCGTAAACAATATTAGCTCGTGCTGAGCGAACGTTGTTGTTAAAGTTAAATTTAACCCATAGCCGCTTATCACCAACTGTTTGACTACCCTGAAAAGTAGCACCAGTAATGTAGTTGTAAAACGAACCGCTACCGTCTAGTGTAGCTACGCCAGGAAAACTTGACGGTTGAGGGTCGTTATTATTAGTAATAGCATAAGTAAATCCAGTATTAGGAGCACCAGGACCAACTGTAATAGTCATGTAACCGTTTAATGGAACTATATAATTACCATTAGCATCACTAACAATAGTTACTGACTCATTATAACTAGGTGCTACACTAGTATCATTTATACTAAAACTAGTACTTGCTTGTGGAGTTCCGCCACTATAACCAGTACGTAGATTAAACGTTGCAGTTTCGGTTCCTTCTGTTTGTAAATCATTTCTAAGGTATAAAATAACTTGGTACACAGTTTGACCATAAACGGTAAAAGTATTATTTAAAGGACTACCTCCGCTAGGAGTAAACCAGCCGTTTCCGTCTTGTGCATCATGATAAACGTATTGAACATCATTTGCTGTAATTCCAGTACCAGATATATCCCACCACAACTGAGTTCCAGAAGGAACTGATGTAAGTCCGATAGTAAAAAATATATATGCACCTTCATTTATACTAGCCGCACTTCGAGTAACTGAATAGCCTGCTGGGGTTTGGGATACATCAAGAACTGTAATAACTCCGTAACTATCTTTAGTAAATCCATTTGGATATTGTACTACTAATTCGCCAGTTTCAGATCCTTCTGTGCTTTGATCTGCTGTAAATTGAATTGAAAAATTTGCAATACCATCGGAGCCAATGGCTACACCATTAGCGGCACTATTAGTGTAATCAGGTATATCAAGAGTTCCATTGATAAATTTAGGGTAAACCATTGTACCAGTAGGTACGTTAGTTGTAGTTACTTTAAAATATCCTGTACTAGTTTCACTAATAGTTAGTGGGCCTTTTGTACCGTTTGATCCAGTAATTGAAAAAGTTTGTGTTGGATTTATAGTATAGCTAAAGCTTCTAAAGTTTTTAGTATAAGTTGTAAATATCCAGAAAGTGCGATTAACTGTTGAGTTTGGATTACCACCAAGGTCTGAACCAGTTGGTCCAAGCGCTGTATATGGAGGGTTGCTAAAGTTGCCGTTTTCATCAAAGTATGCTGTACCTACTGTAGAGGCATATTCTGGCTTCCAACGATTATTCCAAGCATATACAGGGTCTACACCTTGTGCTGCATTTAAAAATTCAAAACTAGTATTAGGCGTTCCACCAGTAATAGTAATCGTTGTTCGTTCATTATAGTTAAAAGTTTGAGGAGATATATTTAAGACTTCATTGCCAGCAGGGACATCAGTAATAGGAATATCTAGAAACGTTGCTCCATTATTAACGGATATACGCATTGTTTCATTTTCTGTGGAGGCATCTCGAGCAAACCTAAATTCTAATTCAGCTGTATTACCAGAAATTGTAAAATTACCTGATAGTGAACCAACAGTTAAATCTGCCTGAGTAATTCCAGTTATTGTATACGGAACTGTAGAACCATTTGATAAACCTTGAGTAGTCAGCGTAACTGCAATAGACTGACCTTCTTCAGGAGTCATGAAGCTTGATAATGAATAACTTATAGCATCACTAATTGTAAAACTAGTTGATGCTTTACCATTATTAAGTGATAGAGTTGCAGTTTCTGTGCCTTCTATTAAGCCATCGCTTGTTGCTGTAATGCCTATACTTGCATTATTATTAATTACACCAAAATTACCTGTTAAAGAACCAGAAGTTAAATCACTAGCACTAATTCCTGTTATTGTGTAAGGTACTAGAGTACCATTTGGAACCCCCGAAGTAGTTAGATAAATAGTAAGAACATATGTACTATACAACCCGCCTGAAGATTCCTGAATGCCAGGCGCATTTTTAGTTAGTATATAACTTTGAGGTAATTCTGGAGGAGTATATCCTTGATCTAATGGTGTAGCATTTACAACTATAGTTCTTGTTAAACTGCCTGTAGGTCCATACATGCCCGGAACATCAGCGGCCGATACTGGAAGTCTAAATGTTGGTGGTGTTGCACGAAGTAAATCTCCACTGTTAAAAAGTTTTTTATACAGTGTTGGTATATAAGTACTATACCACGTGCCATTAACGGGATATACCCAACTACGATTAACACCAGGTAATAAAAATGCAGGATTACTAGGCATAGCATAGTTAGCATCTAATATTAACTGGCTGACTTCTGAAGTAACTGCGGGACCTAGCGGATTTGCAGAATTATACTTACTGCTTAAATCTGAAATAGTTATATAAGGATACTGTGCTGGCTGCAAATGTCTTTTGTTAGAATCAAAAACACATTGAGCAGCTTGGTTAAATATTTGTATGCCATAACCAGTACCTAACTGTGCATTAGGTATAGCATCTCCTATAAACATATACGCTTTAGGGATATCTGCAGCAGTTGCGACTACAGTATTAGGAACATATGCCCTAATAGTTACTTCATTGTAGCTATTAACATTTGAAGCATCTTGACTTTCATAATATATTTCTTTTGTTGTGTTTGGCAAATTAAATATTAAGAAACCCTTATAGGCTGCAGGAGTAGCATATCTTATTGTAAATACTGCCCAAGAAGTTATTCCTGAACCTGCTGGTACAAAAGATGAAAATTGATTTCCTTCTCCATCAGTCTGATTTAATAAATTAGCATAATAAGCAGAGTCTAATTGACTCGTGCCTAATACAGGGGCTTGTTCTAAAAACCAAGGCTTAACACTAGAATCATCAACAATTCTTTCGTTGTTGTTATTAAAAAATTTAAAACCATAGGTCATACAGCAAATACCATTAAAATTGTAGTAGCTCTTTGTGTAAAAGCAGGCATATAAGGTTTATCGTTCCACGAGATGTAAGGTATTTGACCCGAAGAAGAGTACCCATAACTAACAGACCAGTAATGGTCTCCATACACTGTTGGGATTACGATAAATGTTTCTCCTGAAGTACTTGTAGCAGGATTGAAAGCATACTCAAATGGAAGGTATTCTATTTTTGGAGTATTTATATATGTAGTGCTTCCTGGCATTGTAATAAATTTTACAAAGACTCCACCAGGGCTGGTGGAGTCGTATGCTAAACTATTATCAGTGTTGTAAATTTGCATTCCGTATGCCATACGTGTCCTTAAGCCAAGTTACCAATAACAACGCGCTTTTGACCGGCGTTAAATACTGTAATTTTGTTATTCAGTCCGTCAATAACAATTCTGTTACTATTAATATTCTCGGTATTATCACCTATGTTTAATTTATTAGCATTAAGACTACCAGTAGTAATTTTACCGCCATCAATAGTTGTGGTATTTGTAGTAAAAATATCCGTTTTAGCTACTTTACCAGCAATAAGAGTTGAACCAGCAATAGCTGTATTAGCTGCGTTAGTTGCTCCTGTTGCGTCTACTTTACTTGCAATAAGAGTCGAGCTACCAATAGCTGTATTAGCTGCGTTAGTTGCTCCTGTTGCGTCTACTTTTGTACCAATAGTATTATTTAAACTACTAATAGTACTAGTAGCCGCTACCTGAGTGTCAATATTAGTAAAAGTTACTAATCCATTAAAGTTTTGATGTGTAAATGCTGAACTAATTTGAACTGTTTGTGCTCCCCCAGAAACAGTTTCTTGTACACTATAGCGAACGGCCCACATTTTTCCACTAGGATTATCTACAACTGTAAATGTAGTAGACCAGCCAGCAGTTAAGCTACTAAAGTTTCCTGTAGCAAAATCATAAGAAGTTGCTTGGGGAGGACTAGGGGCAGTTGTTGAAGCCGTTTCGTAGTACAAATATCCAGTTGCATTTTTTAATGGCGGATTTACTACAGTTGTACCTTCAACACGTACTGGTGTTTGCCAAGTATACTCGGTCTCACCTACTAGACGTTTACCAAAACTTGTCCATAGTGGGTTACTACCTGTTGCTCCTGCCACAGTAGCTGACCAACCTGCAGGAACTCCTGCACTAGCTGCGGGAGTTGCGGGAGGATTATCAGTGCTACGAATGTAAATCTGTGTAATACCTTCGCCAATCTTACCGTCTTTGGATTTGTTTAATGTTAAGTTTTTAGTTATAGTTTTTGCGTTTGCAGTACCTGCATAGATAGTAGCAGTAAACACGGCAGTAGCTGAGTCTACTGAAAGGGGCGCATCAATTCTAATAAATCCTGCTGGGCCTGGATTTGGGGTATTTAGTGCAGTATTAATGGTACAAGTACCACCACCGTTATAACTGTCTTTTGCAAAAGTAACTCCAGGAACGCCTGGTGCGCTTGTTTCACTTAAAAAGGTTATTCCAAGTGCTGCAAAAAACTGGCTAGTAATAGGGAACTGTTCAGCATTGGCATCACCTGCACTGTCATAGCTAACTGTTTGATTTTCGTTTGATAATCCGCCAATAAAAGCGTCATCGCCTTCGCGTAAACTATACACAGAAAATATATCAAATACACTAAATGTTTCAGTACCAACTGTTTCAGTAACAGTAACTCTAACGGTTTTTGAACCTACTGCTGCAAAGCTATTTAGTGTAAATGTAGTACCACCAACACCAACTAAACCAATACCCGCGGAAGGCGCTTGACCATCAACTAACCAAGTATATTGTGGATTGATAAAGTTACTTTGTACTGCAGTTAATACAATGTTAGTAGTAGAAGGTGTAGTAGTATTTTTGTTAGTTATAAATATTTGACTAGGAGCGGTAATAGCAACTGAGCGTGCTGTTGCACCTTTAACACCTTCTTTGGATTTTGCAAAACTTTGACGCTTTACAATGCTAAAGGCTACACCACTAGTTGTTTTACCAGTAATAGTATAGTCAATAGTAGCAACATCTAGTACATCGCTCATAGACGCATGACGGTCATACTCGATAAAGTTTCCGCCAACTGCTGGAGTTGTATCACACACAATACCATTTGCAGTAATAGTACTAACAGTCCAGGTACCGTCAACAAAAGGGCTGCTATTATCTACCGATAAATAAGTATTACCTTGTTTAACTTGAATAAGAGTGCCGCTGCCAACATAACTACTTGGTGTAGTTGTACCATCTGCATAAGCAGGTATTCCATGCGATTCGTTTGATAACTCAACTGTAATTTGTTCTGTGCCGTCGTTAATACGAAATAGTGTAATAACGTCACTTACAGTCCCAAGTGTAGCAGTAACTACTACAGTACCAACAGTTATACCAAGCGCATCAAATTGCGCTTTTGTAATTGTTATTGTATTATTAGTTTGCGTAAAAGCAACAGTACCAAGACTTACATTCTCCCGAGTATAAGCTTGTGCAGTAAATGTTGGCGTACCAGTTAAATTAACTAAACGAGCAGTAATTGTTGTTGAAGGTGTTTGCGAACTTGTAGCAAATTGATCTTTATAAATAAACTCTTTATTAGGAGTACTAAGCTGAATTAGTGGAGCTGTTTCACCTGCTAATGCACGGTAAACGTTCCATACTTGCTCTATGGTAACACCGTTATAAACAGCTGTAAAAGTAACATTACCACCATCATCTGTTAAGCCAGTACAACTATAAACACCTGTTGTGGCATTTATAGTTGCTCCAGTAATATTATCATTAGTAAAAGGCTTAATAGCATAAACTGGGCCTGCACCAAAAGCAGGAATATTTATTCCACCAGTTACTTCAGTACTTAAGTTAAAAACTTTGAAAACACCAGTAGCCTGAGAAAAATCTCCTCCAGTGCCATCAGTTGCTGTAACAATAGGCACAGGATCATTTGTTAAGTATCCATAAACACTTATGTTTTCCTCAAGTACTACTGCTGTTAATTCTGTGGAAACAGTAAACGATGCTGGACCCAGAGGACCGCTAGTGCCGTCTGGATCTGCTTCATTTTCATCAATTGCACTAATAAAAGCATACTTTACATAGTATCTGGTATTAGGCGTTAAACCAGTAATAGTTACATTTAAACTATTACCAGAAGGCACAAGTGTGCCTTGTCCTTGGTTTGGATTAAACCCGCTAGTCAGTGAGTACCAAACTTTTACAGCTACTAAATCATCCCTAACATCTGTAGTTCTAATGGTATCATATGGTCTGTCTAATACTAACTGTAGTGATTTTACACCTGGATATAAATATGCCGCCATGCTTATCCTTTAAGTAATAGTTTTAACAACTATTGTTCCTAGAGTACTTTCGGTACTATAATTACCTTGTTTATCTAATGCTCTACAAGCCACTCTATAAGTAACTCCAGCTGCTGAAAGTCTAGGTCTAGGTTGTTCACGAAGATCAAACCTAGCGTCGCCTTTTTCTTTTTTAACTTTAATATTATTTGTTGTCAAGTCTAGTTCCCAGAAATCTTCTACACCAGTATCTTTGAATAGTCTATACTCGTAGGTGTCAAAGTCAGAAGTTTGCAATGCAGCATTTGGTTTAACAACAACAAAAGTACCTTCTAAATCTAAACTTAATAGTGGTGCAATAGATCCGCTAATAGTTTTACCAGCATTTGTGAACCAAAAAGTCTCGGACCATGGTCCTACTATATTTCCACTCGTATTAGTATACCTAGCCCTTGTTTTATAAATAATACCAGAAGTAAGTTGTTGTACACTAATACTTGAAGAATCTTTGCTAGCGTAATACGAGGGAGAAGCTGTATCAAACATTACATCTCCAGGAATTACTTGTAGCTGAACTCTTTCTGCGTTAACACTAAGTTTATTAGAGTTAGTATAGCTAATAATAGCTGTATTTGTGTATGTTCCGTTACTGATCTGGTCACTAATAGCACTATCACTGTTTACTGAAACAATAGTAGGAGCTTCATTAATGAACGAATTAACTAAATAGTTTGCTGTACTTGTAATATTTGAATTATATGCTAAATATCCTGATAAATCAGCTGTATAGATTTGTGGTGAGTAATCTGCTAATGTAAGTTTTGCACTAACATTACCGGAAGGCTCTATACTTAATACTACTAGTTCTTGTGATTCTTTACTTACTTCGCCTAACATAAACAAATCATCAGAATTTATATTATCCCCGCTTGTTAGTGGTGCAGTTAAAGTAATACTATTATAGTAGCCCGTTGTAGTTATTGCTGTTAAAGCTTTCAATGCACTTATACCAGCGTTAGTTCTAACCCTAATATTGTAAGGCTTACCGCTTTCTAAATATATATCTTCAGTTAAAGTTATATTAGCACTACCTACAGCACAGTTTTTAATTCTACCACTGCCGCTGCCCCATAATGGAACATCATGCGTAACGCGTACTACATCTCCACGATTGCAAACTAAGTACTCGAAATCTACATTTAAACTATACATTTCTGGGCGCAATTTTAGTTGTGCCATATGCCATTGAGCAATATGTTTTGCTTGAGCAAAATTAGTTACACCAGGTAAGCTAATTTCTTCAAATAGTTCTGCATTGCTATCGTTTTTACCAACATTGTATACTCGGTACTCATTTGCTTGATAACCTTTTTCTTCATCAGCAATTGTAATACGAAATGCATCGGGTATACGTGGAAGTATTTTTGTAGACTCAAAACCCCAGCTATTATGAGGAGTAAAATGTTGAACTACTCCAGAACGTGGCTTATCAATAACTACTGTCCACTTACCATCAATATAGTTTGGACTAGCTTTACCAGCTGAACAAATATCTTTTAACACATCCATAACGCTACTAACATTAGTTAGTACTGCATTATAGCTTAGCCAAGGTTTAGTAGTATCTTTGGTATACGTTCCACCACTATATGTCATAGGTTGACAGAATTTAAACCAGTCTGCCAAAGCATTTAGATCTACATAGTTTGCGGCATCTATAATATTGTCTGCAACTCTGTAAGCATTAGCTGGATGCATTAACACATATAAAAATAACGCAGCAGGATTATTAGTAACGTCTACTGTTTTCCAGTCGTTTGTCTGCCTGTTTAACACATTAGCTTTAGTCTGTACTAAAGCATTGACGCCTTCTAAGCTTCCGTTTATTTTATTAGTACTTTGCAGTTTAATAAAAGTTCTTGCTAGATAACAGTTTGGAGGATTTTTTACAACACGAATAGGCACTAGTTGGTTATTAGAATTTAATGTTTGTTTATTATATCCTGTTACTCCATATAGAATTGCTTTACTGTAATATCTATAATCTGGGTCTTCTTCTCTTTCTGTTACATCATTATTTGTTCTAAGTACTTGGATAGAATATTTTGCTCGAGGTAATCCGCGCATTTTATAAACATAATTAAACGCGTCTTTTCGCTGAGAGAAGAAGCCGTCTCTGCCAAATATTAGCTCAGTGCCCATAGAACCCGCAATATTTAATCCAGCATTTGGAGTATACCAAATGCCTAGAGCTGCTGCTGCTAAACCTCCGTAAGAGTTTATAGCTTTCATTCTTACACTATGCACACTTCCTGCTTCAGCATAGTACCATGTTTTTGCAATAGATCGAAAACCAGTGCTAGGATTAGTAATTAACCTAGCTCCGTCAATTAACACAGAGCCCTCATCGTCAGCAACTGCCCAAATTTCATAGTATCCTGTATAAGGAAAAGTTACTGATGCAGTTTTATCAAAATTAACACTACCTAATTCAGCACCGCTCCCCCATACCCCGTAATCCTTTAAAAACTGATTCCAGTCACGCCATTTTCCTATACTACTAGGCGGGGTAATTGTAGGAAATTGTGTAGAATTAAATATAAGTTGAGGCGTTCCAGCGGCAACTGAATTATTTACAATTCGTCCTGCAGCTATGCTGACTACATAATCATTAGTAACTAAACCATTATTATCACTATCTAAAACAGGTTGACCAGCTGCATCAAGCTGAGGTGCGCGGGTAACTGAAGTAAGACCTAGTCCTTCTATTGTAGTTGTACTAGTATTAGATAAATGTGATACTGTGGATTCGGCTAAATAATTAATTCCATAAAAACAAATAGTATGAAGTTTTACATAGCCATTAGGAATAGTTGGTAACCTTAAAATTGTATTATTGTTAGTACCTACAAAAGCTGCATAAGAGCCTTGAGTATATAAAGTTACTAACCAAGGAGCTGGGTTTGCATATTGACTGTCAGTAGCAGCTCCACTAAATACTTCTACTCCACCACCTGGTGCCATAGCAAGCACGTACCACTTATACAAAGGTATTGACTCTTCAGTATTTGTGTTAATATAATAAGGCGCAGAGCTAATAGTAGTTTTAAACCCTACGTCACTAGGTGTTGGTGAAGAATAGTTACCTAAGTGATATGATGGTAAAGTTGACCAACTTGTTTCACCTTCTTTGCGTAAACGAACCTGAATTCCACAAGTAGCATCACTAATTTTACCATCTTTTGTACTAATTCTTCGCATACCTTCAGGAAAGGTAAAGGCTACGTCAATATCCTCAGCAAAATCTGCTAATGTAATTATTGCTGGAGGATTCCCGTCTGTGTTATTATTGACTAATTCAATTTGTGGAAATTGTTGCTCTACGTCAGTTGGGTACAATTTATCAAAAGCGTCTACAGTACCGTTTAGCGCTTCTTGTACTGTACCTAGTAAGGTAACTGGCACAGGCGTATCTTGTCCCATACTAGCCTGACTAGTATAGTAAACTTCATTTAAAGTTTTTGCGCCTACACGAATATCCTCGACTGCTAGCGGGCCAAATCCCCATACAAGAGATAAGTGTAGTAAACTGGTATCTGTTAATGTTTCTACGTAAGGCACTGCTCCAAGCATTGCATTTACACGCATTTTTCCAAGCACAACAGGAATTGCCCCATAGCGATTTGCTTGATTAGCAGCGCCGCTAAAAGCGTTAACAGGTGCTGAACTTCCTGGATCTTTTCCAGTTAATGGGCGAATAGGGAAGGCCGCATTGATAAGTGCCATACCAGCCATATTAATAGCCATAGTACCAACAATTTTACCTGTTGTCGTTACAACGCCCGCTTCAGTATATCCAGCTACTACGGAGGCCTCTCCAGTAAGGCCCAGAGACGCACCTAGTTCTGCTCCATATACGTTTGCTACGTATATTAGTGCAATCATAGCAATCATACGGAAAGCTTGTTTGCCTTCTGGCACAACTTTGTAAACAATATTTTGTCCTGCTTGCACACGCACATTGTTCCACTCTGACTGTGGAACTTTAACTCCGTCCAAGAATAGTATTAGTTTCTTAGCAAAGTAATCGCTGATTTTATAAGTATCAATTAAATTTTGTGATACATCAGATAGTGTAGATCCAGGAATAGCTAGATCTGTATAATTTGTTTGTTTAAAAGGATGTGGTTTACCAGCTAGCATTGTACTAGCTTGTGTACTATACTTATAATAGCCTTCAATACGCTTAGCCCACTTTGGGCTATTAACGGACTCTACAACACTATCCATACCATCACGGGCATGTATAAACTTATCTTCACCAATGTAGACGCCTACGTGAAAAGGCTCGCCTAATATATTGAATACTATAACCGAACCGACTTCAGGTTGTTGTACTTGCGACCAATTATTTTTATAAAGATCCATCATGCCAAGAATACGTGCATCGTAAGCACCTGAATACTCTTCAGTATAGCTTGGCAGTTCAATATTGTGTTCTTGCTTATAAAATAAACGCACTAATCCCCAGCAGTCAATTCCGCTCTCATCTCTGCCGTTGCTGGCATAAGGTAATCCAATATATTTATTATAATTCATTAGAATAGTCCTGGAAAATTGGCTGGAGTAAAGGTAAAGCACGGAAATGGTTCACGGCTAAGGCTAACCATATTTAAATCAAATGTAATCTGTTCCGCGTTATAGGTAACATTGGTTATTTTAAAACCTGAAAAACTAGTTTCAATACGATCAGGGCTACTTGCTAGTACTAGATCAATTTGTACACTAACGGGACTTGTTAAATGTACACGAATAAGTTCTATAGTTTCGCGAGTAACAAAGTTTAAAACTAAACTACACTGTGCAGCTCCTGCTTCTAATTCACCTGGCAAAGATATTTGCATAGGTAAGAATAAATAGTCTTTTGAATTACTAGTAACTCCATATACAATCTCTGTATCTGTTGTCAGCGAAGCAATACGATTTGTATATCCATCTGCTAAACGAATAGGATTTGCAAGATCATCTGGATTTGTTATAGTAATAAGTAAAATTAATGCCTCGGGAGTTTCCGAGGCAAACATTGCTCTAACAGCTGATTGTGATAAACTATTTAGTCTGCTCATGGCATTACTTCAAATTTAAGGCTAGTAGACCAATATCCTGGTGCCATGTACTGCAAGTTAAAAAATTCTCCACCACTACCAGGTATGATACGTACTTCTATAGTTGTACCAAGTATTCGTGGATGTGGAAAAGTAAAACGATTAACTCCTGCAATACCAGGTGTAGTAGTATTTGTAGGTTGATTTTTTATAAAGTCTTCTAGCTTCTGAGTCTGTAGGGTAGTCATTAAAAAGTTTACATTCAATTCATTAGGGCGACTGGCCCTGCGTCTTTGTTTCGCAGGGCCAGCGTCTGTAGCTGAACGTATAACATTAATTCCAACCGATTCAGTAAAGCCTTTTTGAGGCACTTGCGGAAGCGATGCTGGCCATGCTATTGGCATATATTATCTCCTTGCTAATAATGGTGCTGTACCATAGCTAGCTGTCATTGCTTGTTGAGTATTGGAGCCTACGCGATTTAATTCGCCTGCTACCATATCTCCAACTATTACTTCTATACGACGGTTTCCACGTGAATCCATAGTTTCTTTAGTAGTTGCTTTTTCATTACCGTAGTTATTAACAACTACGTCTACATTGCCACCACCATTGCCACCACGAACTCCTAGGTTTCCTTGACTATCGCGCTTTAAGGGCATAATAGCTTCTGGACCTGCTTCACCCATTAAACCAGTACCTTGCGCAAATTTGAATAAGGTAGGTTGATCAACAACTGAATTTGTAAACATTCCGCCTTTAGCAAATGTTTGCAGCCCTGTGTCATATACATTACCTTTTGCGCTAGGCACTACAGCAATTGTTGGTGCAAAAATTGAGGCAACTGAACTCATCATACCGCCTAGTCCACCCATGCCCGTGTATAGTGCAGACATTTGCGCACGTAGTTCAAATCTAATTAAATCCATTAACATTTGATCTACCAGACTTTTAAAATCTAACTTACCGGTTCTGGCGAATTCAGCTAAAGCATCCCCCATACTTAGAAAACTATTATGTACAATGTTAGAGAAACTAGTCATTTTATCAGCAAGCTTTTCGTTTATGTTAACAGCATTCAGTTTTTGATCATTAACAGTTTTTAATGATACAGTTTGAGCGTCTATGACTTTAGTCATTTCTACTACTGAGTCGCGCGCAGTAACTGCAGTTAAGATACCATCAGACTCAGTATCGTCTACTGTTCTTTGAGCCAAATCTCTATTAGCTATAAGTTTATCTATCTCAGACTGTCCCTGTGCAGTTTCTCTAGCTATTCTACCCCTGTCTAGCTCTGCTTTTTCTCTTGCAGCGTCTTGGGGTGTAACTAAATTAAGTTCTT
>ENA-OSIY01001347-OSIY01001347.1-marine-metagenome-genome-assembly--contig:-NODE-1347-length-13211-cov-26.770062_pt1 | contig 13211 bp, 16 predicted proteins | sample MGYA00237884_ERZ534233 | MGnify/ENA primary metagenome ERZ534233 (study PRJEB26412, sample SAMN06343840) | marine metagenome | isolation source: estuarine water | place: USA: Columbia River Estuary... | reverse complement strand
CTGTGTTCGAGTCACAGTGAAGCTACCAAGTTTCGGGATAGACGATAGGTTTGAGTCCCCGTTAGTCTAGTGTACTGCGCTGGTACATGACAAAACATATGACTAATGCGGTAGTTAAACTTGCCTATTCGAGACAACACAGGTTAATGCTTTATGAGATTACCTGTGTCCCGAAAACCTTTAAAGGTGATATTTTACACGAATAGAAATTTGTCCGTTTGGCGGAATGAAGTCGGAGAGTTTGCCTTCATTCTTTTCTTTGTCAATCATAGAAAAGATAGGACCAATAGCATAGTCGCCTTGAGGATCAGTGTCGACTTTTATTTCTTTGTAAAATAAATCATTGATAAAAATTTGTAAAGTTCTTTGCATCAAGTATTTAAAATAGTTATTAGATATTTGGATAGTACGATAGTTTTATTCCCGGATAGTGTAGTGGTAACACAACAGACTTTGACTCTGCTATTGTAGGTTCGATTCCTACTCCGGGTGCCATATATAAATAGACTTATGCCATTAATTGTACCAACAAAACGTTGTAATCTACGTTGTAATCATTGTATGAGATCAACATTTGCCAGTGACTTTTTAGACCCTGGTTTACACGACAAGTTTGTTGTAGATATGTTAGATATTAAAAGACATCATACTTGGGGTTGGACAGGCGGTGAACCTACACTACATCCTGATATGGATACATTACTTCAATCGTATAGAAAAAGAAATATCAGAACGGTTGGAATAATGACTAACGGTCAAATTGATTGGGGTGTTGAAACTGTAATTAAAAATAAAGATGTTGTTAATTTTATTAGACTGAGTTTAGATGGCCCAACTGCTGATATAAACGATAAAATTAGAGGCCAAGGAACTTTTGCTCGCGCAATAGCCTCTATTAAAGAATATAATAAATCAGGAATAAAAGTAGCAATCGGAGTTACTGTACACCAAGAAAATATAGAACAAATCGAAGAATGTTTTAAGTTAGGAATAGAACTAGGAGTACACGGAGTAAATGTATGGGGCAATCATCAATGGGTCGATGTCTCTAGCAGTGAAACTCGAAATAAGTCTCTTAAAAAGGATTTCGATGATATTAAATGGAACGAAGAAACTAGTCAAGTATTACTTAAACTACGAGAAGAATTAATAAAAAAATATCAACCTCATTTTAAAGGTGCAATTAGCATATCCAAAAAATTCATAGAGTCAAAAGTTTTGCCGAATTGGATTTGCGGTAACTACTCCACTCATCCTTTGATCAAAGTGGATAGGGAAGCCGGCTTAATACTAATGCCAGATGGAAAAGTTAGTATTTGTTGCGATGTTTATGATGTAGACTATAACGAATTAAAATTCGAAGCTAACATATTTGAAGAAGATCCTCTTAATCATATTATCGGAGATCTTACTACACAGACTTTAGAAGAAGTGCTAGTGGCAAAAGAACAGCATTTTGAAGAACTAGCACGAAGAAGACGTCGAGACTCTTTAGCAGGGTTATTAAAAAATGGCAGAGAAAATGTATGCACTAACTGTGCTTATTATCACTATCAGCCAAAGAACTCAGCCAAGTCTATTTAAAATGTTTATTGCTCTTGTTCTTAATCTATCAGTAAACTCTGATTCAGATAACACACCTTTGGCAAGATTGCATTTTCTACAAGTAACTTGAAGATTAAAGTAACTAGTTTCACCGCCCTGACTTTCGGGTATAACATGATCCATGTGGATCTCTTTATCATTTAAGTCTTCGTCGCAGTACACACAATATTTGCCGTCACGCTCGATAACTCTACGTCGTAGATTTAAAGGGATACGATCTTTCTTTTGTAGCATAATTATATTTATAGTTAAATATAATTATGGAACAATTTATATACACCGGACCTAGTTGGGGAGAGTTGAGCTATGAGCCAATGCAAGACTTTGATGTTTATCCTAACTATACAAATCTTGCGTTAGAATGGAATATACCTTGTTATAATGTTGCGAAACGTGCTAACAATAACTATCAATGCATAGATAGCGTACGATCTTTAAACAAGGATTTGCCTGTAATATGGATTATGTGCGAACCCTTGGTGGCAATACTTCACAATGTTCCAGCTCAGCACGAATACTTACAATCTAATAATCATTTAGCAGTTAGACAAGATCTATTACACGAACAACTTCGTGCAATGAATGACCTAGGACTTAGTATAGGAATAGTAGGCGCACACAGTGATATAAGACAACAAGACATAAACAACTTTAGTAATTTGTCGATTATACATCCAAGTTGGCAAAACTTTTTAGCTGATAAAGTAAATGTACAATCTAGAAATTATAATTGGGGTTATGAAATTGCTCACGTTATGTTTAGAGTTTTTCCAGAAATTAAACCTAATGACCGGTTAGTTATGGATATGTATGACGGTTTAGATTTTTGGCAACAATTAGAAAAAGAAAATGTGTTCTGTGATGTGCATCCTAATAAACAAGGAAATATACAATTCGCCGAACTCATCAAACAACGTGTCATAGACTTCATTGGATAAAATAATATGAAAACAAAATTGATAAACAGACCAGTAAAAAGAATCTTTACATTTGGATGTAGTTTCACTGGCTATGCTTGGATGTGTTGGCCGGAAGTAATAGCCTATGATTTAAATGTTCCACTATACAATTACGGAAGAAGTGGAGCAGGTAATCAATATATTTTTAATATGTTGATGCAGGCCAACAATTATTATAAGTTTGACGAAAACGATTTAGTAATGGTATCGTGGACGAATGTTTATAGGGATGATAAATTTATTAGCAATGAGTGGGTAACGTTAGGTAATATTTACACTGATAATTATTTCTTCACGCCAGAATATATTCAAAAATACTGCGATCCGGATGGATTCTTATTGCGAGATACTGCTATAATATCAGCAGTAGACAACGTTTTAGCGAACTCTGGTTGTCAATATCACTTTCTGTCAATGAATGATTTTACAGAATATTATGACCAATTTACTAATTCAGCATTTAGCAAAGATAGTATGGCAATAAAAGTTAAAGAATTATATAAAGACAGCTTGGATAAAATACTTCCTAGTTTTTATAATGTGCTATGGTCTAATAATTTAGATATAAAAATGGAACAAGAAAGAGAAATGTTCAACGGTATGTTCGATGATAGACATCCACACCCTCAAGAACATTTAGATTACTTAGAAGCAGTATTTGATCATAACTTTTCAGAACAAACAAAACAACAAGTAAAAGAAATACAGCTGGCTTGGTTTACATTAATTGATTCTCAGCCAAAAGATAAAAGGGTTTTGACATATATGTTGGAACCAGATACGTTTGATTTGTTAAGGACTATGACTACTTTAAAAAAATCTGAAGAAATATTTAAAATATAAATAACTTTAATGAACAACAAATATCTTATTTTTTCTCCTTTTAGGTCCGGTTTGGCCAATGTACTGATGAGCTATGAACTTGCGTTTGCAATGGCGCATATTACTAATAGAACATTGGTATTACCACCCACAACATTTTTAACTCATATTACAAATGGCAGTAAAGAACAATGGCCCAGTATATGGGAGTTGTTTGATAAAAATAATAATGAATTTGATACTGTAGAACTCGCTGATTTTCCTGAGTTAAAAAATTTAGATAATCATTTTTCTTGGTTCGCTAAAACTGAAACAATTTTAAAAGATTGCTATTCGCCTCCAGAAATCCCACATAATTCTCCTTTAGCCAATGCTAACTTTTGTGTTATCAACAACTTTGATAGTTTAAAAGATAATCAAGACTTTAAAGAATTTGTATCAACTAGACAAATTGTAGATTTAAATAGGCCTGAGAAATATATCTATATAGAAAATTCCTTGTTTCAGCATTATTGGTTTTGGGTTTATGCTGGTGATGCAGGTCAACGTAATATCTTAAAAAATAAAATGAACAAGTTGTTTAGGTATAAACAGCAGTATTATGACCTAGTCAATAATAATGTTAACATAGGCAAATACAATGCCATTCACGTTAGACGTGGAGACTTCTTTATACAATATGGACGAAGTCTAGAAAGTATTAACACCGAAGATAAGTTATTATCGCAGGTAGAAAAATTACTGGATCCGAGTTTACCTTTGTATATTGCCACAGATGAACCTAACAAAGAATTCTTCAATGAAGTTGCAAAAAAATATAAAATATTTTTTGTCAATGATTTCTTTAAAGATTTGTCTAAATTAGAATGCGCTATAATAGAACAAATTATTTGTAGTCAAGCAGAACAGTTCGAAGGAACAATACCATCTACTTACACTAAACGTATAAACATTATGCGTGGTTTAGATGGTAAGTTGGCCAAAGATTATACCGGCGTTAACAACATCATAACTAAGACTCCTGAGATGGATATGCCTTTACCTTGGGTAAATGGAAATAATAAATTGTGGGGCTGGAATATGAGTTCTCATTCACAATGGACACAAGAAAATGTATCATAACGCAGAAATAGCTCATTGGATGCGCTATCAAAAAACGCATACAATCATTCCAGCTCACGCTGATATAGATTTAACTAATGTTTGTAATCAGGATTGCTTTTACTGTAATAGCGCAGAGTTTAGAGCTCGTGTTCCGGTACAAAAGAAATATCACGATTATATAAAACTACTAGATCAACTAGCAGGCTGGCGAAGTCACAGCCCAACAAGTTATGGAACCTTGCATAGTATAAGTTATCCGGGTGGTGGAGAACCTACTGTATTGCCAGGCTACGAAAAAGTTATCGAGCACACAATAGATTTAGGATTTATGGCCAGTCTAACTACTAATGGTAGTAAGTTAGAAAGTTTAATAGAAAATGTTCACGTAGATAAGATTAGACTTATGGCCTGGGTCGGCATTGATATTGATGCAGGCAATGAAGTAATGTACGAAAAGATTAGACGCAGTTTAACTCGTAACAGTCTTTTTGACAAAGTAATGTACAATGCTAAGAATTTAGTTAATATAGGTGCTAAAGTAGACTTCAAAATATTGCTACACGAACAAAACTCCACAGTAGAAGAATTATCTAGCATATTCGAAACCAGCAAGAAGATTGGAGTGAGAATGGTTTATTTTAGACCTTTGATTGCTAATAACAAAGTGTTTATGTTCACCGAAAAGATCTTTTCAGATTTAGAAGAACTTAGTAAAAAATTTGAAGTTCCTTATAAGGTAAACAAGAACAAATCATTAGAACGAACTTATAATCGTTGTCATCAAATGTTTCAATTTCCTGTGTTCAGCGCAGATGGGCAAGTATATACTTGCTGTGAAAATCGAGGCAATGAGAATTACAGTATAGGTTCTTGGGCAGACAATGATGTACGAGACTTATGGTTAAGTCCACGTCATTACGAAATATATAATAAAATCAATACAAAGTTATGTCAGCCTTGCAGACCTAACTTCAACAATATACAGATTCAAAAGGCTTTGGATGATCCTAGCCAATTGGAAAACCTGTACGTATAAGCGGCTGTAGCTCAGTTGGTAGAGCATCACGTTGCCAACGTGAATGTCACCGGTTCGAACCCGGTTAGCCGCTCCAAATAATAGGAAACGTGGTCGAGTCTGGTTTATGGCAACAGTCTTGAAAACTGTCGATCCGCAAGGGTCCGTGAGTTCGAATCTCACCGTTTCCACCAACTATTCAATGGGCTTATCTATATTAATAACAATAGATATTCTGTCACTGGATCCGTAGTTAATACCAGCTCTGTGATACGTGTCTTTTGAAAATAAAAGCCAACTTCCTGTTTCGCAGTTGTGCTTAATCCACTTACTGTTGATTAGTATTTCGAGAGGTGGATGACTGGAATTACAATTCACATAATATATAAAAACATTATCCCCCGATGAAGGATGATTGTGTGATTTCATTACACCACCATTTAATGTGATATTATACCAACTAAACATAATTTGATTAGGATCTATTAAAGTTTTTAAATGATCCATAACTTGGCTAAACTCTGGCCAAAGGTGGGGATTAGATGCTAGATTGATACGCGACTCATCGTATGATTCAACTATCCCGATAAAAGATGTATTGCTTTTTTTAAGAGAAGCAATAGAATTATCTGTTGAAGTATCCAAGCATTTTTTCATTAATGCAGTATTATCAATATTAAGACGCCCAGTTAACATATAATTATTTATCACGGTCCTTAACTCAATTGGATAGAGTGCCAGTCTTCGAAACTGGAAGTTGGGAGTTCGAATCTCTCAGGGCCGGCCAAACAATAGCCACAGTAGCTCCAATGGTAGAGCAGAGGACTGAAAATTCTTGTGTTACTGGTTCGAGTCCAGTCTGTGGCACCAATTGACATAAAATCAAAAATACTGTATAATATATAAAGGTGATATTTAATGTATAAAGTAATAGATAAAGACGGTAATGTTAGAGGTAAATCAACGGACCTAAACATTGCCATGGAAATGGCCAAGTATGTAGATGAGTTTGTAACGATCTCTGGACCAGACTTCGAAGTCTGCGGAAAGTTCGGAGTCGACGAAGTAACAGATCCTGACTACAACGGATGGATATCAAGGAAAAAAGGAGTATAGTATGCCCTCAGTATTTTTAACCAGCGACACACACTTCGGGCATACTGGAGTATGTCGCTTCACACGTAACGATGGAGTTACAAAATTGCGTCCATGGGATGATGCCGACGAGATGGACGAAGAAATGGTAAAACGTTGGAATGATAGAGTTCGCCCTAATGATAAAGTCTATCACTTAGGCGATGTTGTTATTAACAGAAAAGCTCTAAGCATTATGAGTCGTTTAAACGGCGATAAGGTATTGATTCGCGGCAATCACGATATCTTTCGTGATACAGAGTATAGAGAATATTTCCGTGAGCTACGTGCTTATCACGTTATGAACGGAATGATCCTAAGTCATATTCCTATTCACACCGAATCGTTAAGTCGCTTTGGCACTAACATTCACGGACACCTACACGCCAATCGTGTAATGTTAAATGATGAAATAGATCCACGTTATCATTGTGTCTGTGTCGAGCAAACAGATTATACACCTATCCTGTTTGAAGATGTAATTAAACGCATTGAAGCAGAAGGTGGAACGGTTGGCTTTAAAAACGGCAATGGCCCCGCAATGTAAATATATATTATGTACTTAGAAAACGAATGGTTATATCCCACTTTAACTGACAATATGAGTTTAGTATGGAGAATAAGTGAAAAAGCTGAAAGTAGAATTAAACAAGAGCACAGCTCTTGGACAGATGAATTGTTGAGATCTAATCTACTAGAATCTACTTTTCGTTTAGGACGATCATTGGGCGACAATATATTTGTAGCATTAAGTGGTGGCTCTGACAGCCAATGCGCTTGTCTAGCATTACAGCAAGCAGGTGTTCCTTTTACTGCGGCGATTTTAAAATTTGACAGCGATTTTAATAAAGTTGATGTTGATAGTGCTGTTAATTTTTGTAAAGTCTATAACATAAAGTACATAACTCTTGATATAGATATTATGAGATTTTTAGCAAAAGAATTGCCAATATTTGTGGATAGATATCAATGCCCTAGCCCACAAATATCTACTCATCATTGGTTTTACGAGCAGTTAATCAAAAACTATAATCCTTCTTCTATAGTCTGCGGCGGCAGCACTCCTTACATTCGAAAAAACATATGGTTATATGGATCGACTAGATCGCAGAGTGCTTGGATGACATTTAAAGATGTTAATAATTTTAATATTGTCGGTAACTATAGGGGACATAGTTTCGATATTGCCATTGCTTTTATGATGTCAGATAAAGATGTTGTCGAATGGAAGCCGGATGAAGATAAAAGATGTCCATTCTCATACGCTAATAAAATACAAGGAATGTATAACTTGGGATTTAATATACTTCCGCAGGAGAAAAAAATGACAGGTTTTGAAGAAATTAAGATAATGTTAAAAGAAAGAGTCAAAGGCAAGTTAATTTTTGATAAATGGTACCGAGATCCATATAAACGAAAATATAAAGACTACGGTAGCCTTTTTCATTTGAATCCAGAGATAAACGATATCTTAACTAATGGTGCTAATAGTATAGTGTTCTCGAAAACTTGTATAAATACATATAACCAAGTCGAATAACAAATCGACACGATTTTCAAAAGGATCTAAAATGAGATTAAACCTAACGTTTGCAACATCAGAAGATGCTAACAATTTTCTTACTAAAACAGGCGAATCTGACATAACTAGTGTTCATGTTGGATTGATAAACACAGCAATTAATTCTACTGGATTTGTATCCGGTACAGTATCCGGCGATGCTATAGAATTCCTTGTAAAACAAAGTGACGGAACATGGATCGCAGAAGTTGTAGCTGATCCATTTGCTAGAATCCTAGCCGGCGCCCAAATGGAACCATCAGAATCTCCTATTAAAATGTTAGCTTCTGAAACTTGGGGACAAACTCGTATTGAGAACCGTTACCAACCAATGGTCGAGAACCTAATGATTGCAGAGTACCATCCACAACGCAGAGTCGAAGTTATTGTAGTTGACTCTGGTATTAATGCTAATCACGTTGAATTTGCTGATGCAACTATTGAGAATCTTTACAAAGTTCCTGCGTTTGCTGATTACTCAGACGAAGTAATGCACGGTACATTTGTTTCTAGTTTAATAGTCGGTAAGACATTAGGTGTTAATAAAAAAGTAGTAATTAAGAATGTTAAAATTTCTAGTGCTAGCCGCAAAGCTACATTGGCAGAATTAGGTGCAGCCTTTGATGCAATTAATAGCTATCACGCAACTTGCCCGGCTGTTCCTAAAATTGTTAACCTAAGCTGGAGAATGCCAAGATCTTCTTATATCGATTCTAAGATCGAATTGTTGATCGCTGGTGGTATTATGGTTGTAGCCGCTGCCGGTAACACAGCTATGAATATTGACGAGATTACTCCAGCCGGTACTAATGGTACATACACAGTTGCTGGTAGTACAGAAACTGACAATGAATTATGTGCTGTTTACGGTGTAACTAAAAAATTAAGCATGTATGCACCTGGTGAAAATATCAGCGGTGCAAACTTTTCTACTACTGACCAATATATGTTAGGTACAGGTTCTTCTTTCTCGGCAGCTTTTGCTTCGGCTGTAGCTGGTATCTACTTTGGTATAGGCGCAACTTGTCCTACTGCATCTGGTGTAGCAACAAGTATGAACCAAGATTCAACTCCAGGTGCAATATCTGTTAATGAAAACGTGTCTGCCACAGAAAATCGCTTATTACATCGTCCTGATGCCAGCACAATTGTCACAAATACTATTTTGTTTATAGGTCACTTTACACTCAGTGAAATTACTAAAGGGCTAGCTGAACGTGCAAATATTTTAGATAAAGCAGCTTTTGATGCAAAATCTATCTTCCCAGTATCAATTGGTACTGATGCAATTTATTCATTTAATTTTAACGATGTAGAAACACAAAATTTAATGGGCATTAGTGCAATAAATGGTAGTATCGTTAGACTTTTAGTGCCATCAGACACAGTCTTGGCAGAAGGTACAAAAGTTAAGCAAGTTTCTTTTAAATTGGATATGTATTCAGATGGACTTACAATGGTATCTCCATTGATATATTATTTTATTACTTCAGATGATGCAGATTATGCAACAGATATTGCTCCTCTAGTTGAAGAATTAGATGCAGAATCAATGTTAGAGTTTGCGGCATTTGGAGACAGCGGCTATAACAGTAAACGTTAATATTTAAATTAACACAACTAAAGTCCTGCTAGTCAGGACTTTTTTGTCAAAGAAATATGATAATTAAACAAATAGACTTTGAAGAAATAAAAACAGTTTGGACATCCAAACTTTGGCCAAACAGACTTAGCCCAATTAAATCCTATAGCGCAATGCTGTTCATGGGAGATAGTAGTGGAAAGTTTTCAGAACAACCTGCAAAATTCCTTGCTGGCTACATCGACAACAAGATTGTGGCAGTAAACAGCTTACATCTAGCAGAACGCTATATGGCAAGAAGTCGAGGACTATGGGTGGATGAAAACTATAGAGGACAAGGACTGGGTATTAAAATTCTCAATGCCAGCGGAGATATTGCCCAAGAATTAGGTGCACACTCTATATGGAGTTTTCCGAGACAATCTAGTATTAAAACCTACAAAGCCGCAGGTTTCATTCAAACATCACAGTGGCTCGACGATGGCGAGTTTGGTCCTAACTGCTATGCTATCAAAACTTTAATTGACACTAATTAAATCCTGTGCTATAATTAGTCTATGTTAAGAAATTAACAAAGAGAACGGTTAGATACAGTACTAAATTAGTTGACATTAATTGAATACTATGTTATAATAGTTCTATGTTAAGCAATTAACAATGTTCTTTAAAAAGTTATCCCACATATGAAACGCTGTGAAGCGTCACTCATATGTAAATGTATTATAGGTTACCTACTCTGTTAGGGGTGAACGAAAAGGCGATTACGTAGCAGAAATGCTCGGCCTTGATACCCATGAAGCAGGAAGCCCGAAATAGATACCTGAGCCTATACCAAAGGCAACGAGCGGTTGAAATAGGGAACATCTTCCAGGAATGCGACAGATTAAACAGTAGGCTGTAATGAGAAAAAATGTAAACTAACAGGTGGTGCTGAGTTTATATCCTCCCTATAGTATTTTTACATATGAATGCCCAGGTGATGGAATTGGTATACGTGTTGGTCTTAGAAGCCAAATTTTGCGAGTTCGAGTCTCGCCCTGGGCACCATATAGAAGCACATTGCTCGCAAGAGGTTACCCACATTGTGTTTCTATATGGTTATTGAGAAGCTATATCGCCTGGATACTTCCTCGAAAGAGCACTAGGTCCTGCAACCTTAGCTTCTCTCTTTTAACTTAGACTAAAGTGTGACTGCGTCACTGGCAACAGTGAGAGGCCTGTTAAAGCTACAGGACATTAGTGTGAGTTAATATCATAAGTAAGTATGTTGGAGTATTGGCCGAGCGGTTAAGGCAATGGATTGCTAATCCATCACTGGGAAACCGGTGGGTAGGTTCGATTCCTACATACTCCGCCAAATATCGGGTCGTTAGCTCAGTTGGTAGAGCGTCTGCCTTACACGCAGAATGTCGGCAGTTCGAGCCTGTCACGACCCACCAAGTAGGAGCATTATATGCCAATGTATGAAACAACTGTAAGAACACCACAAGGTGAAGAAAAGAAAAGAATCTATGCGGATACTCCGCAAGAAGCTAAAAAACTTTTTGAAACATTGTACGGTGGACCTAGAGCAGTTCCATATATCCCGAACATAATTCCTAGTTGAATTTATTCCTCAATAGCTCAGTCGGTAGAGTAGCGGACTGTTAATCCGTTGGTCAGTGGTTCGAGCCCACTTTGAGGAGCCAAAACTACACGGGGGTGTAGCTCAGTTGGGAGAGCGCCAGCTTTGCAAGCTGGATGTCGCAGGTTCGATCCCTGTCACCTCCACCATAGTATTATGGAGCCATCGTCTATCGGTTAGGACATCAGGTTTTCATCCTGAGAAGCGGGGTTCGATTCCCCGTGGCTCTTCCAATAAATAACAGATGCAACCTACTATCATTGATCAAAAATTTTTAACTCAAGAAGAACTCGAAGATATAAAATCAAAAGTCTTTATGTTAAGAGATCACTGGAAGGGAGTAAACTCTCAGACAGAAGATAATAAATTGTTGCTTTCTAGAGTATTGCCCGCAGGTGCTTATTCTAAGTATTTTTCTGAGCAAGATATCGCATCAAACAACGAAATAATGTTTGAGCATTTTTCTTTTTATTATAATAAGATAAAAGATAAATTATCATCCTATTATAATATTCCTATACATTATGCACCTAATTTGCAGTATCCGGGATTTCATATTCATTTAAACAATGACGGAGATAATGTAGTCGAAAAATCCAATGTTAGTTTTCATATGGATACATTTCCGAAATTAAGAAAAATTCTCAGATTTGAAAATATAGAATCAATTATAATTCCAATATCTTTACCCAGTAGTGGTGGCAAGTTAGTTTGGAATAATAGTGCTATAAGAACAGAAAACGACAGATTTACTGAATTAGATTCAGATAATGTATTTCATTATACAGATGGTATGATGGCAGTATGGCCTGGTCATATGTGGCATAGTATTGGACCATTTACTTTAATGAATTCATCAGAATATAGAATTACAATGCAGATGCACGTTAATCTAAGATCTGATCAAGGAACGATTTTTTGGTAATAGTTTTTAGGAATGTATTCTAATTATAAGAATGTTTTGAGGTGGCTCTTCCAAATAAATTCTGAAAACTCTTTATTAGACTGTATTCCATGATGTGCTAAATCTCTAGCAAAATCAACTCTAATAAATTGTTGTCCAGTAAATGTTAACAACTTAATATTATTTCGATTACATATCGATTCAATAGCAAGTAGATTACGTAATGAATGTAAATGCAAATTTTCTTCATTCATTACCCATTCGAAATAAAAAGAACTATATAGATTCTTGTCGTTGTTTACTGATAGATTAATAAATTTGTTATTTCTATTAATTAATAAAAGTCTAGAACTATCTGGTTGTAAGTAAATTACAATTTTTGGTTTTAATATAGGAATATAATGATTGGCTAATCTAAATGCAGAATCAGGTCCAGTGCCTCCGATTCCTAGATTAACCATTTTTAAATTCATTTTTTGACTTAGTATATATGCCCAAGTATGTTCTAGTGGTAAACCTATGCCTACTGTTTGACTACAGCCTAGAAACATAACACTTGGATCATTTGTAAATTCGTCACAACGAAAACCATGACTATTGAGTTTATAAGTAAAATTACGATTGATCCAATTATGTTTTTCTAAATTCCAATATTGAGTTTCTAGATTTGACAAGTATAATTTTTCAGAATCCATTTCAAACCAATTTAATGTCTCATTAGTATGTTTGCTATATTGATGATTTATTGTATTAAACATAGAGATATTTATAAAGAACGTTCCGGGTGTCTCCGGATACTGTGACCCGCAGGATGAGAAGTAGTATGACAACTACGGGTGGTAGTCTTTAAACCCAAAGGCCGCTAGCAATGCGAGAACGGTCCCTGTCGGGAAGCGGGTGG